>Ga0209373_10000721_pt1 | contig 47403 bp, 34 predicted proteins | sample Higcelweek5metaG_FD_187173 | JGI IMG/M metagenome (GOLD analysis project Ga0209373, IMG submission 187173) | Freshwater pond sediment microbial communities from the University of Edinburgh, under environmental carbon perturbations - High... | ecosystem: Environmental > Aquatic > Freshwater >... | reverse complement strand
TTCAGACTATGAATTTTGTGACTTATCATCTGCAGCCCGACGGAAAGATTTTAGTTGGCGCCGATTATGAGCATGAAAAATCGGGCTGGTCGTTTAATCAGTACTGGTTTAGCTGCCACATTATGACCTCGATGTTCATGCTGGAGTTTTTGGGTGAATTTCCTGAAATGGCACCTGCCGGCGAGGATCATCTGCTTTCGTACACCTCAGCCATAACCTCCATTGATTATGGTCCCGATAGAATCAGCTACACTACAAAAGGCGCAGGTACCGATATCCTGAAACTCTCCTTTATCCCGAAAAGAGTGAGGGTAAACGGTAAGGTTTTACCCATGGACGAGAAACAGAATGGCTGGGTTTTCACTAAAGGGACCAAAGTCCTGAAAATCACACATGGTTCAGGAACCGTAGCGATAGACTGATTATCTGATCATTATCTTACCTTCTGCCAGGGTTTTTGATTTGGATATCCGGTAATAGTAGAATCCGCCGGCGATTTCGCTGAGTGGCAACTGAATCCTGCTTCCCGAGAGTTTTTCAGACAGAACTTTTCTTCCCTGAACATCGAACAGATCAAACCAGGCTTCATCAAGCAACTGGCCTGATTCGATGATGATCACACCGGAGGCCGGATTGGGGAAAACCTTTATCCGGCTGACCGTTGGCTGATCGATACCTGAGTTGAAATCGGAATAGCTGAAACTGGCCCGGATCAGCGGCATAAATTCACCGGTAGCCTCGTCCCAGGCGCGAACGGTTTCACTGCTCAGCAGATGAATGAACATGGGGTAATTTATCCAGAAATCGGGCAGGATCAGGTCGTTCCGGGAGAAGGAAGCATCGCAGGAAAACCCGTACTGGAATGCGGGTGTCCAGCGATCGGTTGTCCATTTGTAGGTGGTCTCATTAAACGGGTCGTTGTTAAGATCGTAGGTGACCGTATATTTCTCCAATGGTTCCCAGGTATTGCTGGTGTTGTTCCAGGTGTATCTGGTGTTGAGGATGAGGTTGTTATTGTCGTCGTAGGCGGTGGTATCCCTATTGGCGTTTACCCAGGAGACAGATGCAATATCCCAGGAATACTCGTGGGAGTTAGTTTCCAGATTACTGGTGTTGTAGCTGTTTTCCACTTTCAGGGAGTTGGTCCATTCGCCGGTCAGGCTGTCTGGGAGGAGTGTGATGGTTTTCAGGAGATTTCCGTTTTCACTGTACTCCATCTCATCCTTTCCGGAAGGGCTCCACTGGCTGGTTCCAGCAAGCCAGTTGCTGATAGTCAGGGTGATTACCCGCTCGTTGCTGTCATATTCGTACTCTTTTTTCGAGGAGCCCCACTCATTTTTGGCCAGATCGAGTGAACGGATATCGACGCGAATCAGTTTGCCGGCCTCATCATAAATATTCGTGAACTCGTCGGTAAAGACCCAGGCTTTTGTGAGGGTATCATATACTGAGCAGGTAGCTTTCTGATAGACTCCAAAATCATCGTATAAATATTCTTCACGATAGTTGTTGTCATACAGGCCGGTAGCGGTATTGTATGTTAACTGACAGGTATTATCCAGTCGTTTTTTGGTACCCGACAGGGATTTCAGTTCGGTTAGGTGGTTATTGACCGGTTGAGCGGTGTTTCGCGATTTTGCCAGGGGAAGTTTGTTTTGTCCGGCCAGCATGGTGGGTACCAGGGCTACGGTGGCAATTAGAAAGAGTAGTTTTTTCATGGCTCAAAGGTAGGACTAAACCGATTTGGGGGAATGTGATTTGGTCAAAAATTTGCGAGTTATAATTCAGGTAGGCAGGAATTTCAGTTAATTCTTGAAAAGCGTTCCCCGATCAGGCTTTTCTCATTGTCCGTCTTCCTCCCTGATCATTTCAACCGGTCCGACTTCATATCCGAACAGTTTCAGCACCTGGTTTATTTTGTCGATACGAAGTGTTTCCTTGCCCTGCTCCAGTTCACGGACAAAGCGGAGGCCAACGCCAGCCTTCTCCGCCAGCTCAGGTTGAGTGAGGCCTGAAGCTTTTCTCTTCACTTTGATCAATTCTGCAAATGTCATGCTTTATACCTTTTAGGGTATAAATGTAATCTTTATTTTTAATAATGTACCCTTACGGGTATAAAAACAATCGGAATAATGAATTTATACCTTAACGGGTATAAAACAGATAGGCCAATGAAATGGAAAGGTTGTTGTTTTTAGCAGTTGCTTCGGAGCCATCATAATGTTCGGCGTCATAAACTTTAGTTAAACCGAAATCGTAGCCCACCGATAGCTGGAGCGCTTTGTTCAGTTCCATTCCTGCACGCAGTCCTAATCCGGCATCGAATCGTTTCAGGTTTTCATTACCAAAAATATCCTCACTCTCATCATCGGTCATCACCAGATCGGCCTTGATTTTCCCGATCAATCCGCAGGCGACGTAGGGACCGGCATCGGCAAAAAACAACAACCGGTCGTTAACCGGGTATTTATAGCCGACATGGATGGGGATTTCGAGATAATAGGGATTAAAGGTCACCTCACCCAGCAGGCCCAGGTCGACTTTTGCCCCTTTCAAGGAGATCAGGGCAGCGGCACTTAGATATGGGCCATTAGCCGCCGAGGGTAATCCGAATTCGGCTTTTACGCCGGCATTAAAACCGATTCTGGCGATATAGGATTCGGAATTCAGGGTGCTGCTGTTCATTCCGGCCACCACACCGAGGCGGACAGGTTCACCGGCCATGGTGGTTCCAACACATAGTATCAGAATGATTAACAGTGAGTTGATTGTTTTTTTCATGGTGTGAGTTTTTGGCATTAGTCTGATAAAATTAGTGAATGATATCGGTTTAACATCTGCTCTTTAATCAGTGTTGACCGGTACGTTCATTTTTGCCTCTCTTTTTGTTAATATTGGGCAACAAAAGAAATACGGAGTCCCATGCAAATTAAAAAAGCCTTGATCACGGCGGCAGGAGCCGATCAGCGAAAACTGGCGATGCAGACGCTGGTGGATAGTGACGGTAACCGGAAAACGGTTCTCGAGATTCTCATTGAGGAGGCGCGTCAGGCGGGCATCGAGGAGATCGGGGTGGTTGTACATCCCGGAGATCTGGATGTATATGCAGGGATGGATTCGGGTGATACGTGCATTCATTTCATTCCGCAGGATAAGCCGCTGGGATATGGGTACGCGGTGTTGTGCGGGGCGCCGTTCATCGGGAATGATTATTTTTTGCATCTGGTTGGTGATCACATGTATGTGAATCAAAGCAACATGCCTTGTGCAAAGCATCTGACCGAGGTGGCCAAAATGAATGAGTGTTCGGTTTCAGCCGTTACACCGACCCGCGAAAGTCTGATTACCAGTTTCGGGACTATCGGGGGTAAGCGGGTGCATCCGACCACTGACCTGTATCTGATCGATAAGATCATCGAAAAGCCCACTCCCACGATTGCCGAGCAGAAACTGATGATCCCCGGTCTTAGGGCCGGATATTATCTGTGTTTCCTGGGCATGCACGTGCTGGCGCCTACGGTGATGACCTATCTTGATAAAAATTTAACAAAGGCCGCCGGCAACAGCATCGGATTGAGCGATGCATTGAACGAACTGGCTCAGAACGAGCAATATATGGCATTGGAGAAGAATGACCTGCGCTTCGACATGGGATCGCGCTACGGCTTGCTCAAGGCCCAGCTTGCCCTGGCGTTGAACGGCAAAGACAGGGATCAGGTGATGAGCGAATTGCTGGAATACTTCATGCTGAAGAAATAAAGCTTCCACAAATTGGCACCAATTATTGCACAAATTTACACAGAGACATTGTCATCCCGACGAAAGAAGGGGCGGTAGTAGTGGACAAGATCCCGACTTTCGTCGGGATGACAAGGCAATTTTTAGAGTAAGTGCGTTGAAAATAAAAAAGGGCGAGCGCGGCTCGCCCACTACAGAGGAACCTTATGACATTACTCACAGATATTATCAATTCTGGTGATCCGGCCGTGAAAAACCGGTCGATCGACGACATTTGCAGGACCAAATCCATTGAACAGCTGCTGCAGGAGGCGAAGGCGCTGGAGGAGTTCCGGAAATCGGAACCGAACCTGTACAACCGGGTGAGGGCGTTGTTTTTCCTTTATGCCATCCACCGTTTTTACATTCCGGCACATCCGGAGATTGGCACCGAGGGGCTTATCCCGTACGAGGCTTATGAGCATTTACTGAAGCGTCGTTTTGAGGAGGCCATCGACCTGCTTTTGAAGGTGCAGCTGAAGAGCGGCGCCAATGAAGGTATATCCAGCAGTCTGGCCGATGCTTATCATCAGCTGGCTTTTCAGACTTTAGCCGATCAGGTGAGGATCAGTGTCCGTTCGACGGCCGGAAACAAGTGGATGTTCCGTATCGGGCACCCGGTTGATCAACCGCTGAAAGTTCAGCAGGCCTTATTGAAAAAAGATGCTCAGACCGGGTTGTATCCTTGCTTGCACGAAACCACGCCGGTGCGCATGGATCTGAGTCACAGTGGCTGGAGCGATATTTTCTTTCTGGGGATGGATTATCCTGAGGGAGCCAGAGTGCTGAACATATCGGTTGATCTGTGTATATTGAACGGATCGCAGGCATCGAAACCGGCACCACCCATAGAGACCTGGTTCCGGGTGATCGATGAGCCGGTGCTGAAGCTCACCAGTGTTGATCTGGCCACCACCTGTCCGATCAGCAATCTGCAAGAGGTATTTGATTTTGCCAAGGACTATCTGGGTTTGCTGAAGGCGGCCGTCATTGCCTCGGGGATTGTTCCTCCCGGCATGGAGGGTGCCGGTTTGCCGCTGGCCTATCTGCTCGAGAATATGGTGGGCAAAGGCCGGGGAATCGAGATCGTGAGCAAGGTGAACAATATCCCGAAAGGGTCGAGGCTGGCGGTATCGACCAACCTGCTGGCTTCGCTGATTTCACTGTGCATGAGGGCTACCGGACAAACTGAGCATCTCACCGGGATATTGAATGAAGATGAGCGGCGTTTGGTTGCCGCCAAGGCGATCCTGGGCGAGTGGCTTGGCGGATCGGGTGGCGGATGGCAGGATTCAGGCGGCGTATGGCCCGGAATGAAACTCATTCAGGGCGTGGAGGCTGGTGAGGGCGATCCGGAGTATGGCATCAGTCGGGGAAGGTTACTCCCTCAGCACCTGATACTCGATACCGATGCGGTCAGTGCCGAAACCCGTAAAAAACTCCAGGAGAGCCTGGTGATGGTGCATGGCGGTATGGCTCAGGATGTTGGGCCGGTACTGGAAATGGTGACCGAAAAATATCTGCTTCGCTCAAAGAAAGAGTGGACCGGCCGGCTGAATGCCATTGCCTATTTTGATGAAGTGGTTCAAAAGCTGAAAGAGGGCGACATCAAAGGGATCGGGGCATTCACGCACCGGAATTTTGAGGGCCCGATACAGGAGATCATTCCCTGGGCAACCAATCTTTATACCGAAACGCTGATCAGCCGGATCCAATCGGAATTCGGGGATCAGTTCTGGGGATTCTGGATGATGGGCGGCATGTCGGGCGGCGGGATGGGTTTCATTTTCGATCCTTCATCCAAACAAAAGGCTCAGCAACGTTTGCAGGAGATCATGCTGGAGACCAAAAAGAAATTCGAGCATGCCATACCGTTTGCCATGGAGCCCGTGGTATATGATTTCAGCATCAATGAGAATGGCACCTGTGCCAATCTGGCCGAAGGACACGATGCCCTGATGCCCGAAGCTTATTATACGCTGCATCTGCCGCAGCTTTTGAAAAAGGAGATGCACCTGCTCCCCGAGAATCAGCGAAGTGAGCTGGCGGTGCTTGGTCATGCATACCGGTCGGACGAAAGTTTCGCGGGATTTGTGACGAATCTGTTCGACCGGATGATCCCCCAGAGTCAGGATACATCAGCAAAACAAAAGCCTTTAAATCAATTGCTTGAAGAGCTTGGCTTCGATGAGGCGCAACACGATCAGATCAGGCAGGACCTGAAATCGGGGCGTATCGGGTTGGCAAAAAACAGGATACCCGTCAGCACCACCATTGAGGATGTGAGCAAATCGGAGATTGCCCACCACTCGGTGTTGAACGACAGAAAACTGATCGAGATCGGGAGGCAGGCCTTACAGAACCGTGAGCTGGCGATAGTTTCACTGGCCGGCGGGGTAGGAAGCCGGTGGACCAAGGGGGCCGGGGTGGTGAAATCGCTGAACCCGTTTGCCATGTTCTCAGGCAAGCATCGGAATTTCCTCGAAACCCATCTGGCTAAAACCCGGAAAATCAACGAATCCTTTTCCACCTCGCTGCAGCACATCTTTACCACCAGTTACCTGACACATCCTGCGATATCGGTATTTTTATCGGACAGCGGATATGAACCAGGCAACGGAAAGGTCTATCTGTCGGAGGGAAAGGTGATCGGACTGAGACTGGTGCCTACGGAGCGCGACCTGAGATTTCTGTGGGAAGAGATGCCGCAGCAACTGCTCGATGAACAGTCGCAAAAGGTTCAGCAGAGTTTGCACTCGGCGCTGATCGGCTGGGCCAAAGATTCCGGGGAGGCCGAGGATTACCGCGATAACCTTCCGTCGCAGTGCATTCATCCGGTGGGGCACTGGTATGAGATCCCCAACCTGTTTCTCAACGGAACGCTTTTAAAGCTGATCCGTGACAATCCCAATCTGAAGCATTTGCTGGTTCACAACATCGATACGCTGGGGGCGAATGCCGATCCGGCCATGCTGGGGTGGCACATTCAGCAGCAGAAGGCCATGTCAGTAGAGCTCATCACACGCAAGCTGGATGACCGCGGGGGCGGACTGGCGAAAATCAACGGGAATATCCGGCTGATCGAGGGGCTGGCATTGCCCGATGAAAAGATCGAATTCAACCTGAGCTATTACAATACCAACACTTTCTGGATCGATATCAACCGCCTTCTGGCCGCATTCGGTCTCTCGCGCGGGGATCTGGGTGATACCGAAAAGATCAGGCAGGCAGTGCGCAGAATGGCCGCCCGGATGCCGGCGTATGTAACGGTGAAGGAAGTCAAGAAACGGTGGGGCAAAGGTCAGGAGGATATTTTCCCGGTTATGCAGTTCGAAAAGCTTTGGGGTGATATGACCGCCATTCCTGAAATGCCGTGTGCCTATATCAATGTACCCCGGATGCGGGGGCAACAGCTGAAGGAGGTTTCGCAGCTCGACGGATGGCTGAGGGATGGGTCGAAAGATTATATAGAGGGGATAAGCCAGTTTTAGAGTTGCCAACTTTAGAGTTGCCAACTTGAGGAAAAGTTGGCAACTCTAATATAAAGTTGGCAACTCCCCACAAGTTTTATCGGGAACCGGTGTCAAAAGATTCAAATTCGATAACTTCGGTTTCTGATGAACGAACAAGAGACTATTAATCTTTTACTTGCAGGAGACTCCTCTGCGATCCGTTCGTTTGTTGACCGGTATCAGCCGCTTGTTCTCAGGACCGCACGGGGTTTTGCCGGAAATACGGAAGATGCCCGCGACATCACCCAGGATGTTTTTATTGATATCCTGAGCAATCTGCACCGTTTCAGGGCACAATCCGGATTGTCGACCTGGATATACCGCATTACCGTAAACCGCTCGCTCAATTATCTCAGGAGCAACCAGCGCAGGAAGCGGCATCTTTTTTATACCGATGATTATCAGGATGAAGGGAAGACTGAATCGATGGATTTCAGTGATCCCGGGCAAAAGAGCCCATCGGAACTTCTCGAGCAGCAAGAGAGATCCCGCACTTTGCATCAAGCCGTCGGGTCGCTGCCCGAAAAGCAGCAGATAGCCTTTACGCTGGCTGAGTATGATGATTTGTCGTACAAGGAGATTGCCGAAGTGATGCAGCTGAGCATTTCGTCGGTTGAATCGCTGTTGTTCAGGGCGCGGAAAAATCTGCAGAAGAAATTATGGAGGTGTTACAAAAAATGATCGGTCGACCTGAAAAAAGTTGGCCAGTCAGCGCAAGTTTTTTATGAACCGAATATCTAAACCAATAAATGCGAATACAATGAACTGCAAAAATTGTCGAACCGAGCTGATAGGATATCTCCGGGGAACCCTGAAACAGGGGGAGGAGATCCGAATCCGTGAGCACCTTGACGGATGCGCGGAGTGCCGGTCATTCGCCGATTACTTACGGACGACACTGAGTGTTATCCGGCAGGAACAGGAGATTACTCCGGATCCTTTTCTGGCCACGCGCATCGAAGGATTACTCACCGGAAACGATGAGCCTGTGCGGCAGGCTGCTTTTCAGACCAGGCTGATTCCGGCACTGGTTTTCAGCTTCTTTATTCTGGCAGGCGTTGCCGGAGGCATCGGTCTTGGAAATCTGATCGCTCCTCAGGCTGCAGTACAGCTGCAGTCGGATAACGAGCTCACCCTGCTGATGAGTGACATCCGGCAGGAGCCGATTGAGGCTTTTATTATGGGATTGGATGATCTGCAAGAAAATTGAAACCCATGGAAAAACGTAAACTCCTTATCGGTCTGATCATCTTTCTGGTGATTACCAACGTTGCAACGATCATCACTGTTTGGACACATGTAAACCGGTCGCCTGAAAAAAGTCGGGTTGAACCTTCCGGTACTGTGGTGGAAAGTACAGAGGCAGTTCCGGATAATCAGCGGACCCGGTTTTTTACCGGCGAGCTCAATCTCGATAGTACGCAACAGAATGCGTTCCGGAATATTCACCGGACCTATATGCAGAATGCCAGGGCGATCAGTTTGGAAATGAGTCAGATGCGTGACTCGCTACTTCAGTCGATGAATCAGTTGCAGCCCGACTCTGCAAAGCTGAATGCACTATCGGAACAAATCGGGGCCAGGCATGCTGAGCTCAAAAAGCTGACGGTTCAGTATTACCTCGGATTAAAGGCGGTGTGTAATCCTGATCAGCAGGAGAAATTGTATGGAATTATCCGCAAGCTCATTAATCCTGAAGGGGATGTACAATTGCCTTCGGGCCGGCGCGGACCACAAACCGGACGTGGGCAGGGAGGTGGTCCGTGGTGGAGAGATAAGAAGAATTCAAGTATCAATTAGTAATTATAAATTTAGTCAAATGAAAAAAGTTAGCATGAAAATCGCGCTGGTTATGGTTATGATCGCAGCCGGAGCGCTGGGCCTTCAGGCTCAGAACGGAAGAGGAAACGGTTCTTGTGGAATGTGCGCCGGCAGCGGGGTGAATTCCACCAAGTTGACCGATGAACAGAAAAGCATTTTGCTGGAAAAGTGCACTACCTTCCAGGCTGAAATGAACACGCTGAGGGCCAAGATGATTGCCTCGGCGACAGTTGCCGAAAAGCTATCCATTCGTCAGGATATGACCAGCATGCGTACTGCTCATATCCAGGAAGTCAAAGATCTTCTGACCTCCTGGGGAGTAACTATTTCCACAGGCAATGGTGGACGCAGGGGCGGAGCAGCTGTGGGGTGTGATGGAAGCGGAAGTGGAAAAGGGAGAGGGAGGAGATAAATCATTTAAAGTTGCCAACTTGAGGAAAAGTTGGCAACTTCCAACCTAAGATGACAACTTTTCTTCAAGTTGGCATCTTTAAAGACAGAGCGGGCCAACGAATCTAGCCATTCAGTTGTCCCGCTCTTTTTATGAAGTTAGCAAGCCTAAAAATAGTATTATTGCATTACCTATACTAATTCTATGGCTTACAGATTCTCCCAGCATTTGATTTTCAGATCACTCCTGATTATAACCGGCGCTTTATTTTGCCAGTCAGGCTTTGCCCAAAACCGGACCGATAAGCTCGATATTCCCGATTCGCTGATCATGGAAGCCTATGAAAAGGCGGCCTCGCAGAATGTACTGGCCTCGGTTTATCCGGATGTTTTCTTCGGATATTTTTCGGTGTGTGCTGATGGCCAGGACTTTGGATACGGAAATTCCTATCCTTCGCTCGACGGGCATCAGCTGACGGATGCGCTATTGTGGCTGGATCAGGTGGATGTGGTGAAGGCGAACTGGAATTATATCAAAACATTTCAGAAACCAGACGGGCAGTTGCCTTTGGCCATTCTGCCATCCGAAGCGGGTAAAAAGATCGGTCCTGAAGGTGCCCAGTCGATGGTGGATCAGAACGGCGGACTTTACCGTCATTGGGTTCCGGGCGATCCGTTAAGAGCATTGGCTGGTCCTACCTATATCCAGAATGCCGATGTGATTTTCCGTCATACCGGAGATCGGGAGTGGCTCAAAAAAGAGTTGTCATCGGTTAATCTAACGGCTGATTATCTGGCTACCCTGGTCACCCCTGAAGGAGCGGTGAAAGGAGCCGGGTATTACGTCGAACGTCCCACTCGCCAGGAATATGACGGGGTTGCACAATGCCACGTTGCGGATGCCTTTCACCGGGTATCGGAGCTGAACAGGATTGAGGGTAACCGGAAGGCTGCCCGGAAGTATCTGGAGCTGGCAACCCGCATAGAGAATTACTTCAAAACGCGTTTCTGGGTAAAGGATCAATTTGCCGAATACATCCACCCCGGGCAGGGTCCCGTAACCCGCCACGGTTTGACCGATACCGACTGGAGTTCTATAGCCTTTAACATGGCAACAGCAGATCAGAAGGCCATCCTCTGGCCGAAACTAAAAGCAGAAATGGGGTTCTATTATAACGGGATGCCCACCGGGATTGCAACTTTGCCACTGACCTATGAAAAATGGGAATCCACCTATGGAGATGTCTTTGATTTGGCCGCCATGGGGCGCGTGTGGTATATTGAAGCCGCGGCAAGAACAGGTATGAATGATGCGTTGGGACTGATCGGGACGATCCGGCGGGTATGCCAGCAGGGCAGGCTCGATGGATATTACTGGCGCGAGCGATACAATGATAAAGGCGGATATGGTGCGCGCAAATATTGTGAGTATCCGGCTAACCTGATACGAATCGTTCAGCGTGATCTGATGGGAGTAGAACATGAGCTTGACGGGACATTATCGATCGGGCCGACTGTTCCGGATGAATTCTGGAAAGCCGGATTTGGACAGACGCTGTCATGGCAGGGACGGAGAATAGCTTATAAAATGAATGCCGGACTGATCATCGGAGAGTATTCCGGACCCGAATCACAGAGATTAACTGTTTGGTTATTAAACCCATCTGAAGATAAAATCATCCGGGCCACCATAAATGGAAAAACAGTAAGATGTACATCGAGAGATGGCTGGCTCACGATCGAGCTGCCTGCTTCAGATAGTCCCTGCCGGTTTGAGATCAGTCAACAGCTTTAAAGTTGCCAACTTGAAGAAAAGTTGGCAACTTAAGGAAAAGTTGGCAACTCTAAAAAAGGTACTTTTGTGCTTCACAAATCGAAAGATATGAGTTTCATAAAAAAATCAGCCCAGATGATCTGGGGTACTACCCTGATTCTGTTTCTGTTTGCTTCGTGTGGTGAAAAAGCCAAAAAGGGGAAGCAGCCCGAGGGAATAAAAACCTATCAGGTGATCACGCTGACTCCGCAGAACATCACATTGCGTGCGGATTATCCGGCTACATTAGAGGGGCGCCAGAATGTGGAGATTCGCCCAAAGATCGATGGTTATCTGGAAGCAATCTATGTTGATGAAGGGGCTACGGTCACGAAGGGGCAGTTGTTGTTTAAGGTCAGCAGTCCGCAGTATGAAGAGGCGGTGCGCAACACCACGGCAGCCATCAGCAGCGCCGAGGTAGCGGTAAGTGCTGCCAGACTGGAAGTAGAAAAGGTAAAGCCTTTGGTTAGCAAGGATATCATCAGTAAGTATGAGCTGGAAACCACGGAGTTGAAGCTGAAGGCCCGGGAAGCCGAGTTGCTTCAGGCCAAGGCTAATCTGGCCAATGCAAAAGCCAATCTGGCTTATACCCGGGTGACCAGTCCGGTCAACGGGGTCATCGGGTTAATTCCATATAAAATCGGGAGTTTGGTGAGTGGTTCATCGGCACAGGCGCTGACCACCGTTTCGGACATCAGCTCGGTATATGCTTATTTCTCATTGAATGAAAAGCAGTTACTCGATTTTTCGAGGAAATATGAGGGTTCCACCCTGAGCGAAAAACTGAAGGCCATGCCGCCGGTATCGTTGCTCCTTTCAGACAGGAGTGAATATCCGGAGAAAGGACAGATTGAAGCCATCAGCGGATTAATCGATACCGGTACCGGTTCGGCCACTTTCAGAGCAACGTTCCCCAATCCGGTCGGGCTGTTGAGAAGCGGCGGCAGTGCAATAGTCAGTATTCCCGAGTTTTTTACTTCGGTGCTCGTTATTCCGCAGAGTGCCACATTTGAACTGCAGAATGTCAGGTTTGCCTTTACGGTGAATGCCGAAAACAAGGTGAAAAATGTTGCAGTCAAGACGGTGGCGAGCAGCGACGGACAATATTTTGTGGTGACCGAAGGGTTAAAAGCCGGAGACCGGGCGATCCTTGAAGGGGTTCATCTGTTAAAACCGGGTCAGGTGATCATACCCAAGGATGCGGATGCGGCCATTATTTATAAGGATATCAACAAGAAATAATTATGTTCCGAAGATTTATCGAACACCCGGTACTCAGCACGGTTATTTCCATTTTGATCGTATTGTTGGGTATTTTGGGTCTGGTTAAACTGCCGATATCCCAATATCCGGATATTACTCCTCCAACCGTAAGGGTAAATGCCAATTATGGCGGGGCAAATGCAGAGGTAGTGATGAACAGTGTGATCATTCCGCTGGAAGAGAAGATCAATGGTGTTGAGGGCATGACCTACATGACCTCTTCGGCCACCAATACCGGTTCGGGCAATATTAATGTCTATTTTGCCGTGGGTACCGATCCGGATCAGGCTGCCGTTGATGTACAAAACAGGGTTTCCACGGCCACGAGGTTGTTGCCGGCCGAAGTTACTCAGGCCGGTGTGACGGTCAGAAAGCAGCAGAACAGCACGTTGCTGATGATTGGGTTATACACCGATAGTCCGGTTTATGACGAATCCTTTCTTCAGAACTTTGCCACTATCAACCTGGCGCCGCAATTACAGCGGGTACAGGGAGTCGGGGATGCCTCGGCATATGGCGGCAGGACCTACTCCATGCGTATCTGGCTGAAGCCGGATATTATGGCAAGCTATGGTTTGTCAACCAGCGATATCACCGGTGCGATCAATGAGCAGAATATCGAAGCTGCACCCGGGAAATTTGGCGAACAGGGGAACCAGAGTTTTCAGTATGTGATCCGGTACACCGGTAAGCTGAAAACTGCGGAAGAATATGAAAATATTGTGCTCAGGGCCGGGGATAATGGTCAGATACTGAGGCTGAAAGATGTTGCCAGGGTGGAACTGGGTTCCGAGTCTTATCAAAGTAAACTCTGGGTCAATGGCATGTCGGGTACCAACCTTGCAGTGAGTCAGACTGCCGGTTCCAATGCCCGCGATGTGATCAACGGCAGTAAAAAGGTCATTGAGGAGGCCTCAAAATCGTTTCCGCCGGATGTAAAATCCACTTATCTGGTTGATGCCAACCGGTTCCTCGACGTATCCATCAATAAGGTGCTGCGGACATTTGCAGAAGCTTTTATCCTGGTATTTCTGGTTGTATTTATTTTCCTGAAAGATTTCCGTTCCTCGCTGATTCCGGCGATTTCAGTGCCGGTAGCCATTATCGGAACGTTCTTTTTCCTTTATCTGTTTAACTTCAGCATCAACCTGCTTACCCTGTTTGCGCTGGTTTTAGCCATCGGAATTGTGGTGGACGATGCCATAGTGGTGGTGGAGGCGGTCCATGCCAAGCTCGACCAGGGATATACGTCGGCGCGCAAGGCATCCATCGATGCCATGAGTGAAATATCCAGCGCCATTATTGCTATTACGCTGGTTATGGCATCGGTTTTTGTTCCGGTCACTTTTGTAACGGGCTCATCGGGTGTGTTTTACAAGCAATTCGGAATTACCCTGGCTGTGGCTATTATTCTGTCGGCAGTAAACGCGCTGACGCTCAGTCCGGCACTGGCGGCGCTGTTTTTGAAACCGAAAAGTGAGGAAAAGCAGCACCGTAAATTCACGCAAAGGTTCATGGATGGTTTTGAGGCGGGGTATCAGGTTACGGTGCATAAATATACGGGCATTGCCAGGTTTTTCTCTGAACGTAAGCTTGTGGCTGCTGCATTTGTACTGATTTTTGGCTGCGGTTTTTCCTTCCTGATTAAGAGTACGCCGACCGGTTTTGTACCTGATGAAGATATGGGAACTATTTACGTGAGTGTCAGCCTGCCGCCTGCCTCTTCACTGGAACGTACCGATGCCGTTACTGCTGAGGTGGAGGATGTTGCCCGCAACATTCCGGAGGTCGGGAGCATTCTGCGGATGATCGGACAAAACATGATCGATGGCAGCGGGAGTTCTTACGGGCAGGTGATTTTGCGGCTGAAAGACTGGAAAGAACGGGAAGGCGTAACGAACATCGATGTGATCAACAAACTGATGGTTGGGACAGCCCATATCCGGAATGCCAAAATTGTTCCTTTATCTCAGCCGACCATATCCGGATTCGGGTCGACCAGCGGATTCTCCTTTGAGCTGCAGGATAAGGGAGGCCATACCATCACAGAGTTCTATAAGGTGGCGCAGGATTTCCTGGATGCCCTGGGGGATCGTCCTGAAATCAGGTATGCTTCTACCTCCTTCAACCCGAACTTTCCGCAATACCTGATGTCGCTGAATGTTCCGAAAATCAAGGAAGCCGGCATGACGGTGGATGGGATCATGAGCGCCATGCAGGTGTATTACGGCGGCTATTATGCCTCCAACTTTAACCAGTTTGGCAAGCAATACCGTGTAATGATCCAGGCCGATTCAACCTACCGGGCGAACGTCGACGGATTGAGCAAGGTGTATGTTAAGGGAAACAATAACCAGATGGCTCCGATCACCGAATTTGTGACCATGACCCGCTCTTATGGACCGGAGAGCCTGTCGAGGTTTAACTTATATACCTCCATGACGATTAAAGGTTCGCCGGGCGACGGGTACAGCTCGGGAGAAGCTCTTTCGACCATCAAAGAAGTGGCTGACAACATGTTACCTTCAGGTTACGGATATGAGTTTTCGGGGATCAGTCGTGAGGAACAGAGCAGCAGTTCGCAGATGGTTTATATTCTTCTGCTCAGTCTGATTTTTGTTTATCTGCTGCTCTGTGCGCTGTATGACAGCTACTTACTGCCACTGGCCGTATTGTTGTCATTGCCGGTGGGTTTGTGCGGAGTCTTTGTTTTCGCCAAGATTTTCAATATCGACAACAACATTTACATGCAGATTTCCATGATCATGCTGATCGGTCTGCTGGCCAAGAACGCCATTCTGATAGTCCATTATGCCAAGGCCAGGCGCCAGAGCGGAATGTCAATCCTGGATGCAGCCGTTGACGGAGCAAAGGCCCGGTTTCGACCGATATTGATGACCTCGCTTGCATTTATATTCGGCATCATGCCGCTGATGTTTGCAACGGGTGCAGGCGCCAACGGGAACCGGTCCATCGGGGTATCCGCTGTTGGGGGAATGCTATTCGGGATATTGTTCGGAATCCTGATTATTCCTGCCCTGTACGTCATATTCCAGGGAATTGCCGAAAAAATGGGCAGCAATAAACAACCCCTACAACAACTACAACAACTACAACCCTCCCAACCCTCCTAACATGACCCGTCATCTCAACTTCTCCATACTTCTTCTGGTTACGGCAGTGATTTTCTCCTCCTGCGGGGTGGTTACCAAAACTTATAAACAGCCCGATAACATGACGGTTGACAATCTGTACAGGGGTGTCGATCAAACTGATACGGCAACTCTTGCTGATATGCGCTGGCAGGATCTTTTTTCTGATCCGAAGCTTTTGACGCTGATACAGGAGGGGTTGGAAAACAATCCGGATATGCAGATTGCCCTGGAGCGGATGAATGAAGCCAAGGCCACCCTGGGCCAGCGCAAGCTGGATTTTCTGCCTTCGTTGAGCGGATCGGCCGGTGGCACCCGGAAAGGGTTGGATGGCGCTTCAGGTTTTCAGACTTCGACCTCCTGGGATGCGGCGCTGAAAACCAGTTGGGAAATAGATGTCTGGGGCAAACTGCTGAGTTCGAAAAGAGCGGCGATGGCCTCTTATCTGGAGACCGATGCTGCACGTCGCGCAATTCAAACCGGACTGATCGCGGGGATTGCCAACTCCTACTATCTGTTACTGGCTTTGGATGAGGAACTTGCGATTACGCAAAAAACGGTGAAGATCAGGGCTGAAGATGTCGAAACGATGAAGACGCTGAAAGAGTCGGCAGTGGTTAACGGTGCGGCGGTGGTGCAGAGCCAGGCCAGCCTCTATTCGGCCGAAGTAAGCATTCCCGATCTGAAACAGGCAATCCGGGAAACAGAAAACGCAATATGTGTTTTATTGGGCAAGCCATCAGGGGTCATCGATCGCGGAATCCTGTCGCAGCAAATTCCGGTTGAAGAGCTGAAGACCGGTATTCCGGGCCAGCTTTTGAGCAACCGGCCCGATGTGCTCGAAGCTGAATTTGTTTTTCATCAGGCTTTTGAAAATGTAAATATTGCCCGGACAAACTTTTACCCGTCATTAACCATCACCGCCAACGGCGGATTGTCGGCTGCCAATCTCTCCGACTTTTTCGATCATTCGCTATTCTATAATCTGGCAGGCGGATTGGCCCAACCGATATTTAACAATGGGCAGAACCGGGCAAATCTGAAAATTGCCAAAGCCAGGCAGGAAGAGGCTTTCATCGGATTTAAAAAATCGATCCTGAATGCCGGGGCAGAGGTGTCGGATGCACTTTTTGCCTATCAGACGGCAGTTGAAAAAGAGGCCACCCGTGCCAAACAGATTCTGGCGCTCGAAAAGGCGGTCGATTTTACCAAAGAGTTGCTGCGCTACAATTCATCGACCAATTATACCGATGTGCTGACCTCGGAGCAGAGTTTGCTGTCGGCCCAGCTGTCGTCGGTCAGCGACCGGCTGATGAAGCTGCAATCGGTGGTGAATTTGTACAAAGCGCTGGGCGGAGGCTGGAAATAAACAAGGGTAAGATGGCAGGCAAAAAAACTGTTTAAGCTCGCCTTTATAAAAAGATTATAGCAATTCTTTGAGTTTAGCCCGGATTTCATCAGGTGATGGGTTTATTGCCAGAACAACTCCATGCTGATCGACCAGGATGATCTTTCCTCCACCGAATGTAGCGCCATAAGTATCCCAGATATGATTCTGATGATCCAGTTCTACCAAATTTTCCCAAGGCCATTTTTCAATTTCCAGACGTTTTCCCAGGTTCTTTGTATCCTTGATCTCAGCGGCTACTCCAACTATCGTAAACCCTAAATCGCGATACTCGTTGTATATAGGAAGCATCGCCCGACTATGCATGATGCAGGGACCGCACCAAGTGGCCCACAGGTCAATCACGGCAATTTTACCTTCGATCATCTTGGATAGAGTCTTTTTATTGCCGTTCAGATCGGGCAGCGTAAAATCAATAAAATGCCCGCCGACCCGGATGTTCTTCTTCCCTTCCAGAATGTTCTTGACTATTCCGGTATAGGGATGCTCTGGATATTTTTGAGCATAAACAGGATAGGCCTCGCTGATTTTATTCAAATGCTGATCATTCAGGCTTTGATCCAAAACAGAATGCACCATAAAATAATAACCGACCATGTTAGTATTACTGGAGAAATAATCATCCTGATATCTTTCCATTTCATTAAACACAAGGGCAACCTTGTCTTGAATTGCTTTTCCTCTGTCAGTTAATTCAGCCCCGGCATCATACAGGCTGTCTAACTGTTTGCTGATCATCTTTACTTCTGCATCGGTTTTTGCAGAATCACGCACGACCGCGAGCTTTTCCAGTTGTGGATTCCAGAAAACATGTTTCTCAATCAGCGAATCCCGGATTTTATCAAGTGGTTCCAAAATCGGATCGAAATGTTTTTTCCTTTTGAGTTCATAATCGGCATAAGCCTGATTTTCTTTTCCTCCTGTGATCATATTCTGATCGAACTTCTCTTGTGGGTATAATTCGAAGCGGATCTCTTTCTGGTCATTAAAAAATTTAATTGACCGCCAGCTTCCGTTATTCATCTCGTCCATAAAGGTCAGCTCCCACGCTTCAACATCTTTTGCTTTAAGTTTATACTCAAATTGCCCATTCATAATAGGAATGAAAATTTTCTTAAATCTTGGATCCTCAGTTATTTTCCCAAGTATAAGGGTATCGCTTTTTCGTTCAATTACAGTTCCTTTTAAAGTGCAGGTGAAATCCTGTTTTGGGGTACAGGAAAACAACGAAATCATAGCAATCCCGATGATCACGATTTTGAATGGGTGTAAGTTCATAGTGGTTTTTTTGTTAGATATACAGTGATTAGTTCATATATCCGGCCAAAATTGATTTGCCGGTCAAAAAGTCAGGATGTTCTGGAAATCATGTCATTATGACAATCAAACTAATGAAGCTGTTTCGGGACTCAGATTTGAATGATTGTGTTACCATGTTAAAATCTGAATTGAACAATTCAATTATTGAGCACTCAATTATTTTTAAATTGCGGTCCTTATAAAACATCAGAACAATGGAAATCCTGAAACCCTATATTTTACCGTTTTTGATATGCGTGGTATTCTCACTGGCGGTGTCGAATCATGCAACAATGGTGAAAAGTGGACCTAAAAAACTTAGAAACCTGCTGGTAATCAATAGTATGGTTGGGTTTACCGGCAATCTGGCTTTTCTGATTTTCTACGGCATTCATACCGCGTGGCAATACCCGGTGGTTTTGGGTATCGGCGGATATATTGCGGGTGGCATCATTTGGGCAACACTAAACAGAGTGATGGGAGCAAAGGCGCAGTTTGTTCTTTCAATACCGGCTATGATTGGCTATCCCATTGCAATCTTCGTCTGTTTCTCGAAACTGCTGATAACAGCATAACCGCTATTTCACCACAATTCTTTCTGATTTTTCGCCGACTTTCAGGAAATAGATTCCTGAAGCGAATTGCTGTACCGATATCCGGAGTGGAGCGCCGGGATTTTGAACCAGCGACCTGCTCATCAGTTTTCCCTGTACGTTATAGATTTCAACCGGGGTATTGAGCGGAAAGGTGCCGTCAACATTGATAAAATCCTCTGCCGGGTTGGGGTAAATGGTGATATCCGGATTGTTTTGTGCGATATCTTCGGCGGAGTCGACAACACCCGAAGTTCTTCGTGTCCAGGTATCGGTATCGTTGCTCAGCCACTTCAGGGAGCATCTGACGAAATACATCTCGTAGGTTTCATACTCGCCTGATTCGTAATACATCCCGATAGTCCCGTCGTTCAGTGCGCAAAGGGCAGAATAAGCCGATGCCTCTTTAAAAATGGTTTTTCTAACCGGCCAGGTTTTGCCTTCGTCATAACTGATCAGGATACTGATATTGCTCCGGGAGCCGGCAAACGGGATCGAATGCAGCAGCCGGTTTTTATTAAATCCGTCGGATTTTGCGGTATAGCGTATCATATCTCCGTTACAGCAGGGATCAACGATATCGGCCTGCGGGAAGGATTGGCACCAGGTCATTCCCTGGTCGTTTGAAATCGAGAACCTTCTGATTTCCGTACTGCGGATGCTCATCAGGATTTTGCCGTTTTCGAGTTCCACGAGTTTCGATTCGTTCCCGTTTTCAGCGGCCCTGTTGGGTGAAACCTTCCAGGATTGTCCAAAATCATCAGAATAGATGATGAAGTTTGAAACCGACCGGTCGACTTTTTCCCTGACCACCAGGGCTGCCATCAGCCGGCCGCTTTTCAGCTGAGTCATCGATCCGGATGTCACAAAAGCTCCATGCCATCCTGCCGTTATGGTATTTGATGATTCAAAACCGTAAATCTGCGGGGTGATGTTGGTTGGAACACTCCATGTGCTGCCATGGTCGGTGCTTTTCGACTGATATATCCGGATGGGATTTGTTGGTGTCGATGAAAAGAATCCGTTTCCACCGGCAAACAGACAGATGATTTCGGAGTTTTTTCGGTTCAGAACCAGGGCTGGATCGCCGAAACCGCTGTTGGTTTCTGCACCTGCAATGGTCACAGGATCGCTCCAGGTGCGGCCCCGGTTGGTGCTGCGGCGGATAACCACATCGATATGGTTAGGGAGGTCGGATGGATTGTCCCAGCGTTTATCGGTTGCCGTGACCAGTGTTCCGTTTTGCGCCGCAACGACAGCCGGAATCCGGTAGTTTTTCGCTCCACCGTCACCGCCGGAAAACAGCAACTTGTGGGAAAGCAGAATGGTACGTGTTCCCTTTAGTTCAGGGATTTCATGTTTCGCTCCATCGCCACCGGTATAGGCCACCAGCGATGAGATGATCTGGTTGCCTTCATGAGCCGAGCAGCTGATCGAGGCAGTCACCCAAAAATAGTTGGACCCCTCGGCCAGTTTCACGTTGCCGTATATGATGGTTTTCGCACCTATCCGGGTTGCTATTCCGAATAGTTTGGCTGTGCTCAGGTTGAATCTTTCAGAGGAGCCACAAGCATATACTTTAACGGTGGCAATATCTGAAAGATCATTGGTGCCGGTGAAATCAACGGTTACACTTCTGACCGACTGCCAGGAAAAATCAGGAATAACCCGGAACCCGACCAGCCTTTCGTTTTCATTTCCGATCGCGGTTGGGAGCAATGTTTTCAATACCCGGATGCCATATCCGAAGAGCTGCCCGTTGTGCCCTTTACCCGAAACATCGGGGACCGTGCTGCAATCCACTTTCTCAAAATCGTACGCCGCAACCAGACTGTCAGTGGCGGCTTTTGGCGAACTGAGGTCGGTGACCAGATTGTTTGCAGTCAGCGGCCTTTTCCAGATGCGCAGCTCATCCAACTGACCACGCCAGAACTGATACTGCGTTGGATTGTTGTTATCAGTCCAGCTGCAGCCGACCATCAGGCTATAGATGTTTTCGATGGCCTGCTTGCCGATCACCGAGTTAAACACCGAGCTGATCAGTGAGCCATTGATATAAATTCTCGAACACTTCTCCGTGGCATTGTATACCCACGCTACGTGCACCCATTTCCCAGCCTCCAGGCAGGCAATATATGGCGAGCTTAAATCGATATCATGGGTATTGTGAACATGCAGTCCGATATTGGGATTGGTGCTGGTTTTGTAAGTAAAGAATTCATACCGGCTTTCGGGCGCCATGTTGTTTCCCTTGGAGATGATGCTGTACGTGGAATCGAAATCGATGGGATTCATCCTGAAGGAGAGGGTAAAGCTTTCTCCAACCTTGATATTGAAGTCTTTATGATCCGGAATTGACAAATACTGATCGAGCCCGTTGAACGTGATGAATTTGCCCTCAGGAACAACCTGAGCCACGCTTCGGGTTAAAAAGATACCCACACCTCCCAGAAACAGGATTAGTAAAATTTTCCTCATGCATTCCAATTCCAAGTATCACCACGAAAATATTAATTTTGATGGTTATTCAACACAAGAACCCATCCAATCTATGAACAGAGACGGGTGGGCAACTGAAAGTACTTAGAGTATTTAGAGTACTTCGAGTACTTAGAGTTAGAAGAAGTACTTAAAGTATTTAAAGTGCCTAGAGTACTTAAAGTGGGGACAGTGACGGGGTAAGCGGAGATAAGAACATTAAGCTGGTAACCAGTTTAATGCCAGTTGCTTCAATTAACTCTCATTGGTAAATAGACTTGTCGCCTGAAAATTTTTCAAGCTGGCCAGACAAGGTAATCGCCCAACCGATTAGCGGGAACAAATCCTTCCGGGGAATATGTTTAGCCAAATTGCTATTCAAACCAGCATGCGCAATTTTATTCCGGATAGTCTCCAAAAGGTTAGAATAGTCGTCTTTCAATACATCCGAACAATAGGTGCTTATCACTGGATGCCATTTGATCATGTTGAATCTATCAAACAAGGTTGTGCCCTCCAATAAATCTTGGTAAGAAGGGGGCCCGACCATGTTTTTTTCACGCATAAGGGTCTTGCAAATTTTCCCGGCATTTTGTCTGCGTTTTTCATCCAACAAATCGAATGCTCTCGGAAATACTCTTAAGGCTCTTAACATATTTTCTTCAAGTTCCAGAATAAGTGCGAATAGGCTTATATGCATGAAGGACTTATTAATGTCGCTATATGTTAACCAACCAATACATTCATCCTCTTTAAATACGAAGTATTTGGCAGGAGGATCATCCCATCCGACAAAATCTGCAAACTCAACAAGGCTGTTAAAATCATTCAACCTCATAAGTGGAATATCCTTAACACATTGCTCCAACGATTGATTATCGTTCAATGAGTGAGAATTAAGAATTTCAATTGGATTCAGATAGCCAACAGGTTTACCTCCTTGAGTGACTAGGGCCACGTGCTTATAAAGATTATGGTCATACTTCTTTGCTTTACTTGTCAAATCCTCCTTAACTTGTCCCAATTGCACATTGATATCATACTCAGCTATGAAAGGGTTCATTATACCAGTAATGTTGATATTTCTTGAAAGCAGGTCGAATGCTCGGAAATTTCGATTAAGCAGGTCCATGATTTTAATTCTAAGGTGAATGAACAATAGTTTCCGTTACAAGATTGATTGAGATTCAAAGTTAGCAGAGATAGGGGAAAAGCGACAACTTTAAACTAAGCTGCTTGATTATTAGTAGATTTAGCATTCGAAAAGCAGCTATATAAGTCAACAAAACTTAACCGGCAATGAAACTGAAGCTTTGGTTCAGCAGGAATTGACCAAACTCGGGTTGTTTTCTATTAAACCAATTCCAGATCATGGTGTAGATCTATTAGTCACAAATCCCAAAGGCATTGGGAAAATGATCAAGATCCAAGTCAAAGGCCGTGGACCATTTCAAACTAATGTCCGATATCGGTGGTCCCAGATTAGGACGACCCAAAAACAACGGAAAGAAACCCTTACAGCGGGTTTGCCAGTTAGTGAAGCATGGCGAACCAAGGTTAAAAAGGCGGACTTCTTTATCTTGGTATCCCTTAAGTATTATGAGTTCTGGGTTTTCACCCAAGTTGAAATTGAATCATTAATCACTGTTTGTCAAACTAAATATGGCAACCGGAAAGACAATCAAGAAGGTTTACAGGTTGAAATTGACCTTGACACTATGTATCTGGGACAACCGCTGACCCAAATTTATCATAAAAACCTCAATAACTGGGGCTTGATAACAAATGGCTTTTCAAAAATTTAGTAACAGGGTGTCTCCGATATTCGAAAATCCAACTATTTAATAGGCTAAGACAGAGACTTTGAGGAAATGGAAACGCACGGCCTCCAAAGGAAAGTGCCTAAAGTACTTCAAGTGCCTAGAGTACTTAAAGTTAAGCATTGAGCGGGAGTTGGAGGAATTTGGAAACGTGTGGCCTCCCACTATCGCCTTCTTTAACTTTAAGTACTTGAAGTACTTTAAATACTTTAGGCACTTCTTCTGCCTTCTTTAACTTTAAATACTTTAAGTACTATATCTTTGGTCATCCAGGAAACTAAACTGAAGAGGATTATTCCGGTTGCGATCAATCTATGGGCATGAGCAGGGAGGAGATAAACTTTGAAATGCTGTTTCGGCTATTGTTCGAAAAGCATTTCTGTTCCCTGAAGGCTCATGCCCGCCACTACACCGGAAGCCCCGCCATTGCGGAAGATATCGTGCAGGATGTTTTTGTCCAGCTCTGGGAGGTTCGTGAAAGTTTTGATTTCGGGCCGTCGGTGAAATCCTGGTTGTATCAATCGGTGCACAGCAAGTGTATCAACCACCTCAAACATCAGCGGGTGGAGGGCAAATTCAGGGAGTCCATCGAATTGAAAATCAGGGAGGCAGAGCTTTACAATCAGGTAATATCCGAACAGCAGCCCGATATGTTCACCGATGAGGAGTTTGCCAAACGGCTGAAAGCTGCACTGGACACTCTCCCCGACAGGTGCCGGACGGCGTTCATTCTGAGTCGTCAATCCGGATTAACCTACCGGCAGATCGCCGAAGAGATGGACATTACCGTGAAGGCCGTGGAACGGAATATGACCCGTGCCCTGGGTTTGCTCAGGGATGCCCTGCGTGACCTCTTTATATTCCTCCTGGCTATCAGCCTGTTTATCAACTGAAAGAAAAAAATACCAAAAATTTCGGGCCTGCGGTGTGGGGTAATGCCGCGGGTTGGTTGTTTCATTTAAGTAAGCACTATGAAAAAAACATTTATTACCAAGGAGTGGATCATCCGCAGCTTCTCGTCGGAGCTGTCTGATTCCGATCGGAAACAGCTGGTCGAATGGCTGGAATCTGACCCGGTGAACCTGACCGAATATGTCAATCTGAAAAAAAGTTGGGACTGCCAGGCTGATTTGTATTACAATAATAATCAGGCGTTTGAGGAGTCATGGCAACGGTTTCTCCGGACCATTCATCAGGAGGTTAAACCTGAGAAATCACGGAGGATGTATTTACTGCGGATTGCCGCCTCTGTGGCTCTGGTTGCCGGAATCACGGCAACCATGGTTTGGTTACTGCCCGAAAAGCGCCTGAATCAAAACCGGATATCGGCTGTTGAACCCGAAAAATCGTACATCATTACCCCTAAAGGAGAGAAAATAATTCTTTCAGATAATCAAACGGAAATCAGATATGATGCGCTGACAGCCGGACGAACTGATCTGAAAAGTACTGATAAACAGGCTGATGAGGATTCACCCATGCTGGAGCTGGTAGTTCCGCGCAGCCGTAGAATCAGGCTTTTATTGGCCGATGGATCACGCATCTGGTTGAATTCCGAATCCAGAATCCGGTATCCGGAGCGGTTTACCGGCAAGATACGCTCGGTTACGCTCACCGGCGAAGCATTCTTTGAGGTGGCAAAATCGGTGGACAAACCTTTTGTGGTCACCGCCCGGAATATCAGCATCGAGGTAATGGGAACCTCATTCAACGTGACTGCCTATCAGGATGAAAATCAGATCGCCACCACGCTGGTGGAGGGATCGGTACGGCTGAGCGAGAGCGGCACAACGGGATCGCAGCTGCTGAAGCCCAACCAGCGTGCGGTGTACTCCTCTGAAAGCAAATCGTTCAGGGTTGAGGAGACCGACACTGAACTCTACACCTCCTGGATCAACAACTATCTGAAATTTTCGAGTGAATCGCTGGATCAGGTGATTTCGAAGCTGGTCAGAAGCTACGGCATTCCGATGACCATCGACGATCCTGCGCTCAAAACATACAAATTTTCGGGCAAACTGGATTTGCAGGAAACTGTCAATCAGGTTCTTGATGTGATTCAGCTTGCTGCGCCGCTAACCTATCGCGAAGAAAACGGAACCATACTAATTCTAAACAAAAACGAATGAACCTAAGGAAAACGCTAACTATCATGAAAACGACTGCTTTCCTGATTTTTCTGGGTGTGGCCCAGGTGTTCGGAGCGACTTCCTACTCACAGGAAATCAAGCTCACCCTGAATGTGAAAGATGCCACTATTCCCCAGGTTTTTAATGAGATTGAGAAACAAAGTGAGTACATCTTTTTTTACAACGACCGCGACATCGACAAGGATGCCCGGGTGACGCTGGCCTTATCGGAAATGCCGGTACGCAAAGCCCTGGACTCCCTGTTCAGCGGTAAAACCTTGTCGTACGAGATCATCAACCGGCAGATTGTGGTCACCCCGGTCAAGGCCAAAACGACCTCCGGCACGGTTGCTCCCGCGCCGAAAGTCAAAGTAACGGGAACCGTGAAAGATGCCAAAACCGGACAGCCGATCCCCATGGTCAGCATCCGCGAAAAGGGCACCGGTAATGCCACGGCAACCGATATCGACGGAAAATATGTGTTTAATGTTGAGGGGCCCAAATCGATTTTGCAGTTCACGTATGTGGGATACAGCGGCTATCAGGAGACTGTTGGTGCACGGACTGTGGTGGATATTTATCTGACCGAGAAAGCCGAAGATCTCGGCGAAGTTGTGGTGATGGGCTATACTGAAAAAACGGCCAATGAGATTTCGAGCGCTGTTCAGGTATTGAAAAGCGAGGAACTCATGGACGTCACTGCCCCAAACATCGGATCGATGCTACAAGGCAAAGTGAGCGGTGTTGAGGTGGTCAACAGCGGAGGTAGTCCGGGGGCGGCTCCCGAAATCCGCATCCGCGGCACGGGATCCATCTCAGCAGGTTCCGATCCGCTTTACGTGGTGGATGGCATCATCGGCGGCGATTTTAGTCCGAATGATGTGGAAAACATTACCATCCTGAAAGATGCCGGAGCAACGGGACTCTACGGCTCCAGGGCTGCAGGTGGTGTGATTATCGTAACAACAAAAAAGGGTGCCGCCGAAAAGATGCAGGTGAACCTGAAAACTTCAACCGGATTCAAACAGGTCACCAACGGAAATTTCGAACTGATGAACAGCCAGGAACTGTATGATTTCCAGCGGACCCTCTTCACCCCTTCGGCACTGGCGCTGCTCAGGCCATCGAAACTGAAGGAGACAGATTTCGACTGGCTCGACGAGGCATTTAATCCGGGCATGATCCAGGACTATTACCTGTCAGTATCGGGCAAAACCAATAAACTCTCATATTACTTCAGCGCCGATGTTTATGATGAGGACGGCACACTCCTGGATACCGACTACAAAAGGATCAGTATCCGAAACAACATGAAATACGAGATCACCGATCGGGTTACCTTATCGACCAATTTAAATATCAGTAAATCAGATAATACGACCTATCAGTATAATTCACTTTACGATGCCTATCTGTATCTTCCTTGGGATGTGCCCTACGACGCCAACGGAAATCCGAAATACATCGATGCCACTTCCTCCGACTGGTACAGCCGCGATAAAAGGAATTTCATCCATTCAAGCAACTACAATTACGATGGAGGAAGTTCACTGGCCATCAACGGAGATGTTACGCTGAATGTCGAAATCACCGACTGGCTGAGCTTTTCATCATCCAACCGGTTGGCAGTGGGCAGCGGCTGGTACACCAGTCTGACCGATCCCCGGGTGAAGGAAGGTATCGCCATGAGCGGAAGCCTATATAACAGCAATGATTATTCCACTTACGGCATCACCTCCGACATGCTGAAATTCAAGAAGAGCTTTGGCAAGCACAGCTTGAATGGACTGGTTGGGTTTGAGACGGAAAAGAATGATTATAAGATATTTGCAGCAACCGGACAGGGCCTGCCTGTTGGGCTGACTGTTCTGGATGCGGCCTCTGTTCCCTATACCACTGACGGAACTGAAACCGAAAGCGCCTTTACATCCGGTTTTAGTCAGTTGAATTACAATTACATGGGCCGGTATTTCCTGACTGCCTCCTATCGTGTCGATGGTTCATCGAAATTCGGTATAAACAACCGCTGGGGCAGCTTCCCGTCGGCTTCGGCTTCGTGGCTGATGACCGAGGAGAATTTCATGAAGAAGTACACCAACATCGATTTGCTCAAGGTCAGAACCAGCTACGGGGTGACCGGAAATGCCAACATCGGCGATTTTCAGCATCTGGCTAAATATGCATTCAACACCCAGTATGCTTCAAATCCTGCCGGATATCCTCAGAACCTGCCGAATCCGGATCTGGGATGGGAAAAGGCTTATACCTTCAATCTGGGATTCGACATCAATTTGTATAAACGGGTAGGGGTTACACTCGATCTGTACGACATCAAAAACAAAGACCTGCTGCTGAATGTGCCGCTCTCCCCGTCATCGGGCTTCGAGTATCAGACCCGCAACTCGGGAACCGTTCAGAACCGGGGCGTGGAGTTGCAGCTGAAAACCGTCAATATCCGTAAAGGCGGGTTTGAATGGTCGACAACGGTCAATTTTGCCCTGAACCGCAACAAAGTACTGTCGCTGGCTGACGGTATCGATGAGATCATCACCGGTGTGGAGGCCAAGCAGATCATTGAGGTTGGGCAGGATATATACTCCTGGTACATGCCGAAATGGCTGGGTGTGGATCCGGCAAACGGTGATCCGCTCTGGGAAAGGATAATTTATGACGATCAGGGGAACGAGGTTTCGCGCGAGGCCACCAACGATTACAACAAGGCACAGTTTCAGAAAGTGGGATGTGCCACACCAAAGTTCACCGGCGGGGTGATCAGCAATATGTCGTACAAGGGCTTTTCGCTCAACGCCACTTTTACCTATGTATATGGTAACGAGATCTATAACCGCAGCCGCCAGTTCTTTGATAACGATGGCGCCTATATTGCCTATAATGCGATGAAACTGCAGGATGGATGGACCCGCTGGGAAAAGCCGGGCGACATAGCCACCCATCCGAAGGCCGTGGCCAACGGTAATAAACTGTCGAACAACGTATCATCCAGATATATCGAGGACGGCAGCTATATCCGGCTCAGGAACATCACTTTCTCGTATGAAGTGCCTGCCAGTTTTGCACACAGGCTGAGGCTCAGCTCAATCCGCCTGTTTGTTTCGGGCGATAACCTGTTTACCTGGACCAAATACTCCGGCATGGATCCCGAGGTTTCCATCGTCGGCGACTCCTGGATTCGTCCCGGTACCGGCGACTTCAAGTACCCGATCAGCAAGCAGGTTCTTTTTGGTATTGACGTTACCTTTAATTGATTACGAAGATGAAAACAATCAACCGACTTCTCCTTATCCTGATGGTTACAGTTCTCGGTGCATGCGAACTGGGTTTGACGCCGCATGACGGCATGACCAAGGAAGAACTGGCAAAATACCCCGAAGGGGCCAGATATGCTACCAACGGAAACTATGCTATGATGAAGGATATCCTGGATTATAAAGGTGTTCAGGATGGCCGAAACACTTATGTCAGGCATTTCTTTCAGCTGGCTGAATTCCCGGGCGACAATATCTGTTTGAGCGGTTCAACTACCGATCATCTGTTTTACGCCTGCACCTACCAGCATTTTGCAACCATGATGAATACCACCTATTTCTGGTACTGCGGATATAAAATCATCAATGGCGCCAACCAGATCATCGAATCGGTAACTGAGGGCACCTCCGCCGATCTTGACCAGTTGCTGGGTGAAAATTACTTTCTGAGGGGTATGGCCCATTTTGATCTTGTCAGGCTTTTTGCCTTGCCTTATGTTCAGGGCCTCGAAAATCCCGGAATTATCATCCGGACCTCCTCGGCTGCTCAGGGCGGTGCCCGGAACACGGTTGGCCAGGTGTATGACCAGATCGTAAAAGATTTGCTCAAAGGCGCTGAACTGATGAACGCCCCGCGGGGTAAAAGCTATGCATCCAAAGTTGCTGCACAGGCAATGCTGTCGCGCGTTTATCTGTATATGGGCCGTAATCAGGGTGTGGTGGACATTGCCAATGAGGTGATCGGAACGTCGTCACTCTCTCTCGAAAGCACCGCCACCTATCCGGATTATTTCAAAAATGCCCTGACCTCCGGCGAAACGATCCTCTGCGTGGAACATACCCTGCAGGATGACAAGGTTGGCGGGTCGATCGGGTCAATGTACTTGTCTGACAAAGGTTTGGGGTGGGGCGAGATTTATGCTTCACAGCCGCTGAGAAGCCTGTTGAACAAATATCCCGAAGATGCCCGTTTGTCGTTTATCAAGGCAGAATACAAGAAAAATGCCGACGGCTCGATAGCCACTGATGCACAGGGCAAGCCGATCGTAGCCGAGCGTAACGGATATCCGAAGTATTACCTGACCAAGTTCTCCTATCAGAATGAAGTTGTCACACTCAGCTCGCCTGTTATCCTGAGGCTGGCCGAAGTGTACCTGAACCGGGCCGAAGCGCTGGCCAAACTGAGTCGCGACGGCGAAGCGCTTGCCGATGTGAACACCATCCGCAGCCGGGCCGGACTGAGTGGTACTGCATTGTTTGATGCCGGCAACATGCACGGATACACGTCAGTTCTCGATATTGTGCTGGATGAACGGAGGATGGAGCTCTTCACCGAGGGACACCGGACCTTTGATGTATTCAGGAATAACCTGACGATGAACCGCAGCTATCCGGGAGTACACCTGGCCGATGGCCAGACGACACAGCTGATCGAGCCAACCGATCCGAGGATCATCTATTATATTCCGACTGACGAAATGCTGGCAAACCCAGATATGCTTCAAAATAAATAACATAGCAACTTAATCTAAATTAAATTTTTTATGAAATCAACAAGAGTCCTATTGAGCATGTCACTGGCTCTACTTATGGTGGCAGGGTTTAGTTCCTGTAAAAAGGCAGAACCGGTGGCAAAATTCAGTTTCACCACCAACGGCAAAACCGTGACCTTTGTCAACGAATCGACCGACGCTACTTCCTACACCTGGAATTTCGGAGATCAGGCCACTTCGACCGAAGCCTCTCCTTCACACACTTATGGCGATTACGGTTTATACAATGTTACCCTGAAAGCAACCGGCGATGGTGGCGACAACACCGCATCCCTGGATGTAGAAGTTCTCTTTGTTCCTGACATGGTTATCGATGGCAATTTTGCCAAATGGACAGGCATAGCAACCCTTGGGGAGGGTACCCAGGGCACCTTAACCAAAATCAAAGTCACCAATGATGAAAAGTACCTGTATGTATATGTTGAAGGTACTGCTGATTTAAGAGGTTTCTTCGATATGTATATCAACAGCGATAACGACCTTACTACCGGAGCTCAGTCGTGGTACTATCCTACCGGATGCGGAGCCGACTATCTGCTCGAAGGTTTTATCGCTGAAGTGGGTGATGCTGATTTGTTTGCTGACGACCCGTCGACCGATGCATGGGGCTGGTTGCCTTCAATTGCTGCCGGTTCAAACCTGATTAAAGCTTCTGCCCTGACAACCATCACCGGTGGAAAAGCCATTGAATTCTCCATTATGCGTGAGATGGTAGCCAACCTGGGTACCACCCTCCATCTTGGTTTTGTGGATGTTGCTGAAGACTGGAACCCTGCCGGAAGTATTCCGCTCCATGGTACCGAGACTTCGGCTTTGATCCAATACATCATGAAATAGAGTGTTTGGTTAAAAATTGATTTGCAGGAGTGCAACCCCTGTGGTACCTATCGGGCCATGGGGGTTCACTTTGCAAACAGGAGGCAAAATGAAAAAAATCGGTTTATTCCTGTTCATTATCTGTTCGTTACTAACGACCGGACTGCAAGCACAGGTGCAGGTTACCTATACTGCGTCTGATTCCATCATTTCAAATCCGGAGCGCGGGTTTTATGCGCACAAGGAGACGGCAAATGCAGTGACCAAACTGAACAGGGACAACCTGATCAGTCTCAGGGAAGATGACGGAGTAACCCTGATTCTGATGATGTACTACATGAAGGGATTCATTGCGGCTCCCTTTAGCGAGACTGCCCTGACCAATATCGAGGCCAACTTCAATACCATGCGCGAATCCGGCATCAAATGTGTTCTCCGCTTTGCCTACCAGTCGAGCGAGTCGGTCAGGCCCTGGGATGCCACCGTTGAGATGGTGCAGACGCACATTGCCCAGCTTGCTCCGATCATTGCCCGCCACAGCGATGTTATTGCCGTGATGCAAACCGGATTTGTCGGGGTGTGGGGCGAGTGGTATTACACCACGAATTTCGGATTTCCGTATGCCGATTTCGCCAAAAGAAATACGGTGGTGGATGCTTTGCTGAAGGTACTCCCCGAAAGACGGATGATTCAGCTACGTACTCCGGCCCTGAAATATGGCATCTGCGGTATTACTTCGAACAATGCACTTACCGCTGAAACAGCCTATAACGGAACAAAAATTGCCCGCATCGGTCATCACAACGACTGTTTCCTGGCCAGCGAAGATGATTATGGCACCTATAACAACATTCCTGTAGAAAAGACCTTCCTCGAGCAGGATACCCGCTATCTGCCCATGGGAGGTGAAACCTGCAACCCGAGCACTTATTCGGGATGCGTGAATGCACTCGCTGAGTTTTCACGGTTCCACTGGTCCTATCTGAATAAAGACTACCACATGTCGGTATTGAATGGCTTTGTCACTGCCGGATGCATGACCGATGTTAAAAAGAAGCTCGGATACCGGTTTGTGCTGAACAACGGAACATACACCACCTCTGCCAGGCCAGGCGGATGTTTTAACGTAAAGATCGAACTCACCAACCAGGGATGGGCCGCACCCTTTAATCCCAGGGATGTGGAAATTCTCCTGATCCGGACCGACGGATCTGCAAAATACTGGGTGCGCTTGCCCGACAATCCCCAATTCTGGCTGCCGGGATCAACGATCACCATCGATCGCCGGATTACCCTCCCAAATGACATTGCCGAGGGCACTTATAAAATATTCTTAAATCTGCCCGATCCCGAATTCGAGCTGTTCAGTCGCCCCGAGTACAGTATTCAGGTGGCCAATGTGGGAACCTGGGATGCCTCAACCGGATACAATGACCTGAAAACCGAACTGGTTGTGGCAGTATCCTCCCCCGAAAGCTCGTGCAGTAACGATTTGATGTTTAAGTCGTTTCCCCGTATTCCCCGTTTCGACAAATACACCACCATCACTGAAACCCCGGTGAACAGTTCCGTCAAGGTTTATCCGAACCCGGTGGCTGTTGACCAGAACCTGATTGCTGAATTTGATGCCACCCGGCAGGAGAAGGTGAACGTATCGATCACTTCGCTGACCGGCCAGACGGTTGAAAACCGCACCCTGTCGGTTAATCCGGGATATAACCAGATTGTCATGCCCTTTACCGGTAAAATATTGCCGGGAATATATATACTTGCTATTCAGGGCAGTAGTCGCTATCTGGTTAAAAAGCTATCGGTACAGAACTAACCAAATCCTCAGTCCGTGAACAACTCCTCTGAACGGCTGGTTTCGCTCGATTTTTTTCGCGGGGTCACCATGTTTCTGCTGATTGCAGAGTTTTCAGAACTCTTTCCGCTGTTGCTCGACCCGACGCTCGATGGTACGCCCCTGCATTTTCTGGGTGTTCAGCTGCATCATTGTGAGTGGACGGGGCTCCACTTCTGGGATCTCATACAGCCGTTTTTCATGTTCATTGTGGGAGTTGCCATGCCGTTGTCGTTTGCCCGGCGAACGGCAAAGGGAGACACCTCAAAACAGCTTCTGGGGCATGTGCTGAAGCGTTCGCTGTTCCTGTTGGTGCTCGGATGGGCCCTCTACTGCATCGAACCGGGCAAAATCGTGTTTCACTTTCAGAATGTGCTGGCCCAGCTCTCGGTGACCTATCTGCTGGCCTATCTGGTGATGAAAAAAGCGCCCTGGTTTCAGATATTGTTTTCGGTTATTCTGATCGCCGTCAGCGAGGGATTGTACCGCTACTTCCCGCTGGAGGGATTCAACCATCCCTTTGTGGCCGGGGAAAATTTCGGGGCATGGTTCAACAAACTGATATCCGGCGATACAGGCGACGGCAACTGGGCGATGTTCAATGCCATTCCCACGGCGGCGCATACCATCTGGGGGGTGCTGGCCGGATTTTTACTCATGAGCGATAAGTCCTGGCAAACGAAAATTAAAATTCTCATTTTATCCGGATTGGCCGCGCTGGCCATCGGCTACTCACTGAGTGCCGCCACCCCGATCATCAAACGCATCGCCACCAGCAGCTTCGTATTTGCCAGCGGTGGCTGGGCCCTCCTTACGCTCGCCCTCTGCTACTGGCTCATCGATATCCTGAAATACCGGAAAGGGGTACTCTTCTTTTCGGTTGTCGGGATGAACTGTTTGGCGATTTACCTCTTTGCCCACGTGGGTGGCGCCGTACTTTTGAAAAACATAGTCGCCCCGTTCATCCGGCCGCTATTCGGACTCGCCGGCCCCTGGTTCGGGGAGTTCATGACCAGCCTCAGCGTGCTGGCCCTGCTGTGGGGGATATGCTGGGAGATGTATCGGAGACGGGTTTTCGTAAAGATATGAAGAAGTATTTAGAGTATTTAGAGTACTTCGAGTACTTAGAGTTGTTAAGAAGTATTTAGAGTATTTAAAGTACTTCGAGTACTTAGAGTTGATGAAGTTATAAGTTAAAAGTTGTAAGTTAGAGGGGAAAAGTTTAAAGGTAAGGGGATGGATAATAAGGAGTTTGGCAAGGTTTTGGAAAAACGGACCAAGGATTTTGCGATCAGGATCATCAGACTCTCGGCGTTGTTGCCCGATACTCAGGAAGCGAAAGTCATCAGAAATCAGATCACTAAATCAGGTTCCAGTATCGGAGCTAATTACCGGGAAGCTAACCGGTCGCGAAGCAGAGCTGATTTTGTTAATAAGATTAAAATCTGTGAAAGTGAAACCAACGAAACAATCTATTGGTTGGAATTAATCGTGGAATTCAATTGGACCGACCAAAAACAAATAACGGATATGCTTGCTGAAGCCAATGAAATGCTGTCCATATTTACTGCTGTGGGGGCGAAGTTGAGAGGAAGTATTTAGAGTACTTAGAGTATTTAGTGTACTTCGAGTACTTAGAGTTAAAAAGCAGGAAGTTAAGAAGTTACAAGTGGGGGGGGTGAAAAAAGTGCCTGAAATAGTTGAAGTCTCCCTTAATGCGCTGAACTCCAATCACCTCAGGCACTTTAAGTACTTGAAGTACTCTAAGTACTTTAAGTACTTCTTAATTCCCTTTTCCACTGCCACAGCTCCCCCTCTTCCCCGCATTGTATAAACCCATTCTTTTTCAGTACGGCCGAGGAAGCTGCATTGCTTTTCTCGGTGGAGGCCACGATGGCCTTAACCCCCGGCTGTTTGCGGGCCCAGAGGATCAGCCCCTGCAGGGCTTCGGTCATGATGCCGCGCCCCTGAAATTCGTCGTGCGTACCGTAGCCGACCTCGACCTCCCCGTCGGCATTGGGCTCCCCGACAAAGCACAGATCGCCGGCCATCCGGTTTTCGTCCTTCAGAATGATGGTCCAGAGCGTGGAAAACAGATAGTTTTTGGTGGGATCGGCCACATTGGGCAAAATTTCTTTTTCAAACGCCTCCTTCAGGTCGGGCGAAATGGTTCTGTTACCGGGCTTCACGTTTAATCCGGCCTCGAGGGCGGGGTCGTTTTGAATATACTGAGTCAGCTGTTCGTAAGTCAGTGGTTTGATAATGAGTCGGTTCGTTTCAATCATCGGGGTTTATTTATCTTTTTTGATGGTTATCCGGTTCAGTCCGGGGTTCAGACTGATGATGTTTTTAGTGGGTTTGGCCGCCACATTGTTGACAAACACCGTGACATCCTCATCGGGTGATACCACAAAATCAGCGCCCATATCCGGAGGCAGCTGGATGGTATATACTTTGAATTTATTGCTGATCAGCTTATAATCGGCATGGATGGCGCCTTTGAGAGTCGGGACTTTGATACTGCTGCTTTTCAGGTTTCCTGGCTGCGGACAGATCCGTGCGCGGGCAAATCCGGGGCTTGCGGGCGTGATGCCCCACAGGCAGCGGGTGATGATATTGGCCGGCGCGGCTCCCCAGGCGTGGTTCCAGTCGCCGTTGGCCTTGTACTTCATGCCCCAGGCCTCCATGGTAATGGTCGATCCCTCACGGATCATGTTCCACCAGCTGCGCTCGCCGGTGGAGGCCATCAGGCTCTGCGCATATCCGGCCTCACCGGATCCGTACAGCCCTTCGAGCAGAAATTGTGCGGCATACACGCTGCAGGCCATTCCGCGACTTTTAATGAATCCGGTCACCGACGGCAGATGCTTGTCGGGTACCAGTCCGAACGCCAGCGGAAAGAGGTTCGCATGAATCGAGGAGTGCCCGCTGTTTTCCCCATCCAGGTATATCCCCTTCTTTGCGTCGAAGAGTTTCCGGTTGAGGGCATTTTTTACGGTTTCCGCCTTTTCGGCAAACAGTTTTTGGTCCTCTTTTTTATCCAGATATCCCGCGATCTCCGACATCAGCATCAGGTTTTTATAGTAGAAAGCGTTGACCACGGTATTGATATCCGTGAGCTCGTATCCATCGCGTTCCTCACCCGGCCAGTCGACGATATCCCTGATCCGGTAGCTCCGGTCGCTGAACCCGATGCTGCCCATCACCTCATCGGTGAGCTTTCCGGATTTTGTGCTGATGAGACCATCTTCGCGGGCCAGCACAGTCAGTGATTTTGCCTTCAGCGCCTCATAATTTTCGGCGATCGGGCTGATATCTCCGGTGTACAGATAATCGTAGTAAAACAGAAATGCTGTCTGCAGGATCCACTCGGTGGGCCAGGTGGGATGTTTCAGGAAATACTCGTTTGTCCGGCGGGCCAGCGAGTAGTTGTTGTCAACGGCATAATGGCCGAGCTGATTGATGAGTGCATCGGCTTCGTATGGAATCCGCTCGCGGTCGCCATCGATATACAGGCCGCAGAAACTGGTGGCCTTCATCGTGTATTTGCACAGGTCCCACACCTGGTTCAGCACGGTATCGGATGAGGTGAACGAGCTGGCTTCGTCATTAAACGCATAATGAAAGGTTTTCTGACAGATCATCTCGCCGGTCAGCGGGATACTCAGATTTTCGATTTCACAGTAGCGGAAAGGCATTATCACCCCGAACGAGTCGGGCAGGGCGACTGCCGGCGGGTTGGTATTTCGCTGATCGGGCTGAAGCTGGAGCACATATTCCGATTGCGACGGATTCACGGGCAGCACGATTTTCTGATAGCGGATGGTGCCTCCGGGATTCCGGTCGACCGCACCGGCGCCGGTGCATTTTTCGCCCAGATGTATGATCAGGGTATCGGGCCGGGAAGGGGTGATGTTCAGCGCCAGTGTTCCGAACGCATCCTTGCCAAAATCAACGAAATAGCGGTTTTTCGCGGTTTGTCTGATTGTTTGCGGTTTGATCAGCGAAATCTGAAAGTCGCCGCCCGACATTGCCATCAGAAAAACCGGCAGCAATACTATTGATTTGACACTCATGGCTATATGCTATTTGGTTCCTAAAGATATACAGTTCCCGGATTTTCTGTTGTGTAAATCATTTTTTAGCAGATGTAAGGCGATTTTCATGGCAATATCTTAACTTTCAATATATTTGTCAATATGAAGGAATGGGATTTTCGAGGTTCACTCTTGATCAGGGCCATATCGGTATGGGCTTGCCTGTTTCTTTTTGTATGCTGCGACAATGAATCGGAAGTGACGGTATCCGGGAAATTTATTGATAACCGCGATAACAGGGAATACTCGTGGGTGACTGTCGGAACGCAAACCTGGATGGCTGAAAACCTGGCCTATCTGCCTGCGGTGAATCCACCGACCGCAAGCTCTGACTCTTTGAAAATGTATTATGTATACCGATATCTGGGCTCCGATGTGAATGAGGCGAAAGGTTCGAAAAATTACTCTTCGTACGGGGTTTTCTACAACTGGCAGGCGGCTTTGGATGGTTGCGACAGCAGTAATCTTGTTCCCAGCGGTATCAGGGGTATTTGTCCCGATGAGTGGCATCTGCCGTCAGATGGAGAGTGGGATATCCTGATCAGCTATCTGGGTGGGGAATATGAGGCCGGCCGGAGAATGAAATCAAAAAAGGGCTGGAACAGTTACAACGGCAACTCCGGCAACGGCACCAATTCGAGCGGGTTCAACGCCCTCCCGGCCGGAGCCAGAAACAACGACGGCGGATTCTATACTCCCGGCTTCAACGCCCTCTACTGGTCGTCGACCGGCTATGGACCCTACTGCGCCTGGAACCGTGATCTGGGATACACCCATAACGGCGTTTACCGCTTTTACTACAACAATCAGTACGGATTCTCCGTCCGCTGCGTAAAAGACGTTGTCGCGCAGTAACAGGCAAAAATTTTCTTCTGTTTTCTTTTGTTTTTCAGAATATTATATAACTTCGGTGTGTTCTAAACCTGTCCCCGTGGGTAATTGTGAGTACATTTTTGAAGAGGTGTGGACGCGAAAAAATTCGCGGAGGGTGGCTCGTTGTGGGGCATCCGGGAGGAAACTTTAACTCAAAAATTCAAATGAAGCCTATGAAGAATGATAGTACATGATGGTTGGGGGTGGTGACTTAAAGAGGTTTCATCGGGCCGGGAGAGTGGCAAAATGGAAGAAGCTGCACCGAAATTACTTGCAATCAAAAACTAGCCGGATATGGAAATTAAGAATGGTAGTAGACAGGAGATAACCGAAATATTTAAGGTGTTAACTTGTTAGAACCGATGATTAATAAAAGACACAATGGGAATTAGCATTTTGTTATTACACTACCATGGCATTTACTGGTTAGAACTTGCAAGCCAAATTTTCGGATTGTTTACTCCAATTATATTACTTGTTTGGTTTTGTTATTCTCAATACATTAATTATTTAAAAACATATTGTAAGGAAATTGAAGGAACTTATGCTGGATTTGTTAATTCTAGCCGGAATTTGACCGATACGAAAGGGCTTAATGCGGGAATAATTATGCATGTCAAAGATGTTAATGACAAAGGTTTTTTTAAAGGTGAATTTGAATATGGAGAAACACTATTAACATTTAAAAACAACATCCCTACCAAGCTACCTGTTAGCACTGGGATACATTTTTTTCTAGGAAAATTGGATTACCGATTCTATCTTGACAAGATCAGACATCCTTTAAAATCCAAAGAAAATCGGGTATACAAAGGCAAATTATATGTAATCACCAGATTTGATTTCCCATTTGAGACTATTGAAATAGAGGAATATCTACATGCAGTGTATAATGTTATTCACTATCGAGAGATGAAAATATTAAAGTTTACATTACTAGATAGCTATGAGGAAACTGCTCAAAAATTGCCAATGGAGTTCACACTATATAAAAGTGCCGGGTTTTCATTTGAGCCTTTAACAGGAGTTAATCATGTTGTTTTTAAACCGATGAGTAAAAAATAATAATTAATCAACGCAGCTAACATGGCGACAAAATGCATTAATACCAATTATATTCCTGCTTTTCAAAGGATCTGCCTTTGCCCATCCACTTATTTCTAAAGTGCAAATATCAAATTTATATTAGTGGTCAATAAAAATCTAGAATTAGTAATCTATAATGACTGAGAAATTTTGAATTATTGAGTCAAATAGAATAATTTAGCGATGTCATGCTACCCAATTAACCCTATTAAAAGATTAACTAAAGAGTATTTCAATATTAATATGTGAACACAATAATTAATGTTAGATGGTAAACATAAAAACATATCCCTTTTACGTCGAAGGCAATATAAACCAACTGGATATTGATAAACTAATCGAACTTTATCAAAATACTGTAGATAGTATTGATGGAGTTCTTGACAAAAGTAGCGGACAATACTTTGATACAATCGATGTTGTCATTGAGCCTATAATAACTGCCCATGGAATACTTGCCGAAATTGATCCCTTGTTTTTAGGATATTTAGTTCTTTTTTTAAATAGACATGAAAAAATTAATGCGATTTTTCATCTTAATAATATTTATTTAAGTAGTTTGAATCCTGAGCTTTCAGAGGCTAATTACCAAAAATGCAGAAGTATAAGTGATAGAGCGTTTAGCTTATACGACCAAATTAGTTTCATCAGCAGCTTTTTGGAATTTGGAGACAGAATTTCTTTGCTGGCGGTCTGGTATAAAAAAGAAACAAAGGAGATTCTACCTGTCACAAAACCGGCATTTGTTTCGAAACGTTTTTTTCCAACAATGCTTATCAATTCAAAAGCTAGTATAAAAGAATATTTTAATAAGTCTCAAAATAACAATGCTGCCGTAATTGCATATTTTAAAAAGGTTGAAGAAATAGCCAATGAGTTTAGACCAGTTAAAATTGAAGAATTCTGTGCAATCGAAATCTTTATCTTGCGCTTATTACTATCTGAAGATAACCCAATTTGTAAATTCAAAAAACTATCGAAAGATATAATCAATTATTACATAAATTTCAGTAACCAATTGGCTTTGGGCATTAAAGAATTAGCGCTGAATATAATTGAACATTCGAGAATATCAGAAGGCTCGGATCTGGGAGTTGGTGTTATAACAGGTAGGATCTTTGAGCGAGAAAGATTATTAGTACTGAAAGGAACTGAGGAAGAAGAATTCCTTACAAATTTGGGTATTAATTCTTTTTGTCTTGATATCAATGTTATCGATCTTGGCTATAAAGGAATAAGAGAAAAATACATTGAGAATATTTTAGGGAATTGGAATAATGACAAAGATAACACCTTCAAGATCAATTATAAAAGCGATATACAAATTATTCAGAATAAAGCAGACTTTAAATTTGAAGACTTTTATATCCCTAATACAAAAACTGAGCACCAATTAAATAAATTGATATCCAGATATGGTCTTCAATATTTTACTCATATTCTCACACAAAGGTTTGATGCATTTGTTAAGGTAATCTCTGAGGATGAGAATTTGATTCTTGAGGGGAAGAAACAGGAAATTAAATCATATGAATCAAAAAGGTCTGGGACAAGCTATAATTGCATTATTCCTTTTGAATCTTTTAATACATATTATAAAAGCTCTAACCCTAAACCTCTAATAACAACAAGAGCCGGGGGATACTCTAATCTTCTCATTGATCTTCACAAGCACAATGGCATAGTAAATCTGTCAGAAGGTAGCTTTAAACTTAATGAGTTGATTTTGTTTGATGATTACCCTCAACATTATGAAAATAAATATGAATTGATCAAGAATATTTACTTAAAGTTTTTAAACATAAATGAAAACCTTAGAAATAGAATATTCCTAATCAATGCTGAAAAATTTCGAATTGAAAACCCGACTGATTGGTTAAGATTATTATCACAAATCAGCCTTGAATTTCGGAATATTATTGTATATAATATTGAATTTAAAACTACTAAAGAATTAATTGATAATAGAAGAATACAATCCACCAATCCTCAAATTAACTTTTGGGATACGGATAGCTGTATTTTGTTCTATTCGACTAAAGCAGATCCGAAAACAGGATATTTCAGATATGGAGCGACTGTTCTAACAGGTAAAAATGAAGGGCAATATAATTTTGTTAATGTAAATGTCTGGAAAAATCACTATAGCTTCTATGAAGGATTCCTTGACAATAGTGTAGAATCCATAGCCTTTTACCCTCCAAGTGAATTGTTTGTTAATGGCAATCTCAAATATTATGATTTATTAATTAAAACTAAGGATAAGTATGGAGGCACAATATCTTTATTTGAAACATCATTACAATATGCATTGAATAAGCCTTTGCCTGAAAATTTGCTACAAGATACCAATAATAAAGGATACAAGATTGATAATACGCATTTCCGACTAGGATCAAAGATCCATATTGAGAGTTTTTATTATGCAAAACGTGTTTTTCAAAACAGCTTTTTTACTACCCCGCTATCCTTTCTGCTTGCTAATTATATTTTTGAGTATATTACAAATCATAATCAGACCACGAAAGATGATGAACTTAAAATTTCCGGATTTACGTTAATTGGTTATGAGGACTATTCAGAATTATTGCTAAGTACTACACGAAGTTTATTGTCAAAGAGGCTAGGTGAGAAATTATTAATCACACACAACATATTCAACAGCAATAGTAGTCTATCAAGACCTTTAGAGTGTATTCAGGAGAATATTTTCATAATTGTACCAATTGCCTCAAGCTTTTCGACATCAGTAAAGATCAAGAACGAACTTCTTTATATATTCAAAAGAAATGATGAAACAAAAGATACTAAATTTACTTTTTTTGAGCCCCATATAAATTTGATTCTGGTAGGAGATTTAGAATTCGAAAGTAAGACCCAAACTGAAAATATGGATGGTTTTTACAAATTCAGTGATGCGACATTGAACGACTACGGATGGCATTCAATTGATAAAATCAATAAAATTGTAAAGATAAATGAATTTGGAGATATTAAGGACCAAGCCAAAGTCAATGAAATACATATCAGACAAAAGTACTTCATCCCTGTTTATTCAAGATGGAATCGGGCAGATAATTGTATCAAGTGCTTCCCAAAGAATATTATAGAAGAGAAATGCCTCGTTGAAACAGGACATGCCTCAATATCTCCGAAATTGATATTCGGCTTACCTAAAACAAAACCAAACAAAAATAGAGCAAATATTATAGATCTTACTGATTCTATCTTTTACGGGAATATAAAAAAAGGCAACAACAGATATTTATACTATACAAGGGTAGGCGAAATAATCAACAAACGCACTGATAAGGAATTATTAAACTATATGAATATCAAAATTTGGCTTGAAAATCTAAAAGATGAGTTTCATGCTTTGCCAAATTTTATGAACCAAAAGGTAGTATTGGTCACACCCTCTTCAAGTACAGCATCGAATTTTATTGACATGGTCAATGAATATGTTTTTAATTATACGGCAAATTGTTTAACGATTTCTCTTTACGAGGATTATATTGAAAATTCCGAATCCCTTTATGCAGACGGATTGTATAAGGCAGATATTGTAATTTTTGTAGATGATGTATTGTTGACCACCAAATCCTTTTTGGAGATAAATTATATAATTAAATATATTAGAAAGAAACTGGGTAAGGGAACTGGCATTGATTATTGTATAACTCTTATAAACAGAATGGCTTTCGATAGTGAAGAGAATGTATTGTTAAAGCTGGCAAAGCTAAATGGCAACATTCAGGAAAATTTGAAAAAGGCATCTGAACAACTCTTCTACTTCACTAAAATTAACAATCCTTCTATTGAAGAACCCAATGGGGAATTTCCCCTAATAAGTGAATCGAAAAGATACAAAATTCTTTCGGACACATCTTCAATTGATAGCATTCGTGGTGTTTTCTTTGAAAAGTACAAAAAACTTCGGGAACATAATTTGCTTATCAAAAAGGATCAGAAGAGCATCAAGAACGAAGTTGATGATACATCGGTCTATAACAATAAAAAATTATACCAATTACTTATCCTTGATAAGCTTTATACACTTTTTGAGTATGAATGTCTAGAATGTAGGTCGGGTGCTGAAGAAACAGAGGATGATTACAATAATTTGAGATCAAAGAAAATTGATTGCTTCTTTCTGACAAAAGAGGACCCAATAAACTCTGATAATGATCTGAACAAATTCAGGAAATTAGCTGATGAGATCAGGAACGAATTTTTCGATAGTGAAAATAAAGTCCGATCAAGGTACAGTACCTATGAGAAGGTTTTAACAAGATATGATCATAATCTTGATTATGTAATCTTAAAAATTCTGTGTAGTACTCCTATAATATATTACAAACAACTGAGAGAATCTGCTTTTTACTGGTTCATTGCTGTTCTGGAGAAGTTGAGAATGGGTTGGTCAGAATATGGTATTATCGGGATAAATAATTTGAATGCAGAGAACCTAATCAATTATTTTAAGGTTGACGGTCTCAATTATTATTCAGAGTATCAAAAGCTGAAATTTTTACTTAAACGATCTGTACAGCTAAAAAGCAATTATTTGATCCATAAGGAATTTTTGGAATCAATTAAAAAACTAATCAATCTCCTATACAGTGAAAATATTTATTTGCTGCAAAAAAAAGAAGAAAGTGAAGAAATATTGATAAAAAAAATAAAAGAACTTTTCAATTCACAATTTACAAAGGGTCACATTGAATTGTATAACTATGTTGTTTCTTTGAATATGACTGATCTTTTGTCAGACATTCGGGTTAAATCATTAAATCTGAATAAACTTGAGATTGAACAACGTGCAGCTGAGTATATTACACCAAATGCATCAGACCCCCTGCTATTTGACAGTGAAGATCCGTTTGGACTTGAATTTTATAAAGCTTTTGATGATATTAGAAAACTAACAAAATACAGATTGATTACATCAAAAAAAATGATCTATGATCTCATTTGTTTGACTCAGGAACTTATTTACCAGAATGAACCGAAAGCAATAAAGCTCGAGAATAATATTGAAGAATTTAAAGAAACAGAATCCAATAAGAATGGAGATTTCAGCCATTTTTTAAGACTCCTAAAAATTGAAAATACTGCTGCAATTGAAAGTTTTTGGAACTACTTTTATGAAAAAGAAAAGGATCACGATAAAGAGACAATTGAAATTCAAAAAATTGATAAAATTGAACAGTATCAAAATGACCCGAAATTTAAGGCAATTGATCCACTCATAAAAATAGATGATAAGTTTGACTCATTTATTGGTTTTTTGAAACTAAAAGCAGAATTAATCAATTTAGAGATTAACAGAACTGGAAAATCAAGAATAGGTTCACTTGAGCATGAAGTGAAACAAATTCTTGATTATACTTCAAAGATCATAGGTGATAATGTTGAACAATGCTACCTATCAGTTAATTATAATTATATGCTCACTCCAGGCTTAGCGGATATTTTCTTTTTTGATGGACATCATGTTGATGATAATATTAAAGAACTTTATAGTTTCTACGACAAGGATAAAATTGCTCTTTCCTTAAATTATAAAATGTATTCTGGAATAACGGAAAATTGTTATGATAGATATCCGCTATCTAACTTTGAATTTATTAGAAACAATGGATATGTTACATTTAGAGATGATACAAATATTGAAAATAAAAATGAAATTGCGAAAAGCCCTGAACTAGCTGCTGACCAGAATGACTGCAATATATTACTGATTAAGATTTCCGATTTTACTTACAACTTCCCACATTCATTTAGGTATATAGAGAACGATAAAAAGGATCTTGTCACCCAGGCGGTTTTAACATTTAAACTATCTCAAAGCACAAGATTAGATATAAAAAAACTTAGACTCTTGTTGTTATTGCGAAGCCCTTTAAGTAAATTCATAAATGCTAATATCCTCAGTAATAATATGATTGAATATATCAATAATAAAAGTAATAAGAGATATCAAGCAAAATTGGGGCATAGAATTGATACATTCATTCGAAACCAAATGACAGCATTTAGTGAGCACAACATTGAAGTTGTCGAAATACTGAATGATGCAATTGCAGGGCAAACTAATGCATATTCAATTGAACCCAATACTCCTCCATTAATTGTTGATGCCTATGAATTTGAGAAAAGAATTATAACTCTTCTTGAATCAAGGCGAATCTTTATTACTAATCCGATAAGTTCTAACCAACGCTCATTAAATATCAACATAAAAAATGAATATAAGTTTCATAAATTTATTTATAAAATTGTTCTCACTGAAATAATTATTAATGCTCGCAGACATGGCACAACAGAAAGACCATTTATTAACATTACGACTAGTGGTCAATACTTATGTGTTAAGAATATACAGGAAAATGAAATAATGTACTATAGTGAAGGAAAAGGGATCGAGATGTGCAGGGATATTATCAATAAAAGCAATAGTGATCTTGATTTAATTGTAAGTCCAAATAATTTTGATGAAGATCAAAAAAAATTCTGGTTTGTCGTAAATATACCCTTATACCTATGAAAACAATTAAAATATTTGTAATTGAAAATGAATTCGATGTAGTTAATCTTCTGAGAGAAAAATTTAAGCCTCTGCAGTGTGAAGTTTTGCCGACTTTCTTTGATAGTAATGCTGATAAAGGAATTAATCCACATAATCAAAGAGATATGGAAGCTGTTTATAAGGCTTCTAATCTAATTGAGTTGTTCAATGAAGTATTAAAAACTATACATGATATAGATATTTTTATTGTTGATATATCTATTGCAACAGGTGATGATGATAAGTTAGGGATTAACCTATTAAATCATTTGGGGAGTATTCGGAAGGGTTATAATGAGGGTGTGAGTAAATTTGTTGTTCTTTCACAATTTGAGGAATTTGATACGAGATTTTATAGTTTAGATAAAAATGTTGTAGATGAGTTTTTTTACAAAGACAGTACTTCTAGTTATCGCCAAAAGATCTATAACTTTATTAATGAGAACTACAGGTTGGGTATTAAAGAAAATGAAAAGAAAAAACTAAAAGATAGATTGATTAATTCTGAGATTTTCATTGAAAATTTCATATTTAAATTTGGGGCAAAATTGTTAAATGGGTTAATATTATTAAGTTTTGGGTTATTGATGCTAAGTGCAATGCTTTTTGCGGGATGGGGAATAGAAACTGACTTTACATCTTACACTTCGCAATTTAAAATGAAACCTTCTGCTGATAAAGAATCTAATGATGATGGTAGACCTTTTATTAACACTATTCCTGCCAAGAAAATGATCATTAATTTTTGTGATGATTCATCTTATATAGTAAGCTATTTTGTGTTAAAAGATTCATCTCAAATGAAAATTTATTTGGAATTATTTAGTAAGGACCTAAATAATAAAAATAAAAGGACTGCTGTAGAAAAAACTGAAATCTTAGAAGTAGTTGAACGAATATTTATTTATTTGCTCCCGCTATTTATTTTATTTGGGTTCTTCAATTATTATGCTTCAACCACTGCTGTAAGGTTGAGAGGCGGCAGAAAGAATGATATTGACCATGATGGCTCCATCAAAGGTATAAACACTTCTAAAATCATACTTCTCTCCGCTTTATTGTCTTTCACCCTTATAAGCGCAATTGAGCAAATTTTCATTAAAGGCGAAACTGAAACTAAGATCTTGATATCTTACGCAATCTTTATCATCATTTTAATGGCTTTTATTTTATTAATTTCCAAGGAAAATCCTGAACGTAAGGATAAATCAGAATGAAAAGAATGAACAAACCTAGATTCCAATTTATTAATATGAATAGTACCTGAACCAGTCTAGAAGTTGTTACCATTGGCTTATTTGTGTTTATCTGTTTGTACGATAGTGCATAACATTACATTAAACGGATTAAATAATTGCTTCCATGTACAATCCTTGATGAATTTTCTCTACCAATTGCAAGGTAAACTTTCGGCCACGAGCATATGGGAAATTCAACTATATTGAATAATAGATTGAGATCAGGTTTTAAATTCAGGAAAGTTGATGGGAAGGAGCTCTTCCAAATGATTAGCTTTCCAATCGGGAATGACCGTGAGAACATGATTGAGCCGTAACCATTCGGCCACGTATAGTACTCCCTAAAATTCGGACCACTGGTTAAGTTTAAAAACAACTATTAAATTTACCAGTATGATGAAGCAAAGCAGAACCAAACAGTGTGCTGATTTCAAGGCCAAAGTGGCTCTGGAGGCGATCAAAGAAACCGAGACGCTCCGTAACCCTTCGGCCACGAGCATATAGGAAATTCAACTATTTTGAATAATAGATTGAGATCAGGCTTTAAATTCAGGAAAGTTGATGGGAAGGAGCTCTTCCAAATGGTTAGCTTTCCAATCGGGAAT
>Ga0209373_10000718_pt1 | contig 47439 bp, 38 predicted proteins | sample Higcelweek5metaG_FD_187173 | JGI IMG/M metagenome (GOLD analysis project Ga0209373, IMG submission 187173) | Freshwater pond sediment microbial communities from the University of Edinburgh, under environmental carbon perturbations - High... | ecosystem: Environmental > Aquatic > Freshwater >... | reverse complement strand
GGCGCAGGCGCCGCAGCGCACGCAGATGTCCATGAACACCTTGAGCGAGCGGTACTTGTCCAGGCGCTCGCGGAAGCCGTTCACGACGATTTCCTTCCAGTTGGCCGGCAGCTTCCAGTCGGCGTCTTCCGGGCTCCACTGGCGCGGATTGCCGAACTGTCCCGGAATCTCGTGCATCAGGTACTCGACCTTGTCCTGCTTGGCAGGATAGGCGAAGTGGCCCGGAGAGAGATCGTTCGGAAGGTCCATCCAGTTGGTGGCTGGCGGCGTGTAGTTGATACTCTTGAGCATCTCATCGGGTTTGATGATTTTTGCCATGTCTTCTCCTCGCGGAAAAAGTTTCGTGCTGATAGGCCCGTGGTGCGTGCGCCTAGTTTAGGCGGCTTCCTCCGGGTTCTTCTCCAGGGGCAGTCCGGCCTCAAACATGGGCTCGCGGAAGTCGTCCTCGTAAGCCTCGTAGCTGTGAGGCTTCACGTTGGGGTCGTTCCACGGGTTCTCGTGGTGCACCATGCGCGTGTCGTTGGGCAAGTTGCGCGTGGGCGAAAGGAACACGCCGCCCATGTGCATGAGCTTCGAGAAGGGGATGTAGACGAGCAGGGTGCTCACCAGGAACAGGTGGATGAAGAAGCTCACATCGATGCCGGCGGGGACCTTGTAGCTGAAGGCCACCAGGCCCATGACCACGTCCTTGATGCCCATGACGTCGACCTTGGCGATGTAGCGCATGTACACGCCGGAGATGGCGATGCCGAGGATGAGGAACAGCGGGAAGTAGTCGTTCACCAGCGAGATGTAGCGCACCTTGGCGTCGAAGAACCGGCGCAGCAGCAGCATGCTCAGTCCGGCCAGCAGCAGCACATCGGAAATGTAGATGGCCGGGGTCAGAATCTGCAGGATGCTGTCGCTCACGTCCAGAATCTGGATGGGCATGGGCACCGGCTGCATGAACAGGCGCAGGTGGCGCACGATCACGATGAAGAAGCCGTAGTGGAACAGGATGGCGAAGAGCCACAGCCACTTGGCGGAAACATAGGCCACGATGGGGTTCTTGCCGTCGTTGTGCTGCAGCACCACTTTGGTGTTGCGGAACAGCGAACGGAAGGCGAAGACCTCAAGCACCATGCGCACAAAGGTCTGCGGGCCGGTGGAGGGGTTGTCCCACTTGTTCTGGGGAATCCAGTCCAGCGTCTGCTGCTGGCCGCCCGTGGTGGGGATGCGGAAGGGCACCGGGCGCTTGGCCCAGGAGATGATCTTGCACACGAACCCGACCAGAAAAATGAGGAATGCCGTCCCCGGAATGCAGTACGCGAAGATGGTTTGCATCTTTGCCGCGCCCGCCCCGACTGTGGCGATCACCACAAGGGCCAGGACCATAAGGAGTGAAAAGATCGCTTTCATCTGCCGTCACCTCGCTTGTAGTTTGGCCGTCCCGCCACACGCGCCGGGAACGCCCTGCCGTCAAAAATCAATCGGCCTTTTGGGCCGCAACGTCCGCTTTCATGAGATTGGCCCGGCGCAAGATGTTCACCTGCGCCCGCTTGACCTCCTCAACGCGCATGCGCGAGATCTGCTCACGCGCGGCCACGTAAAGGTCAAAGGCGATGACGGCCAGGTTGTCCACCTTGGTCTCGAACCGCAGCAGCTCTTCCAGCTCACCGCGCGCCGAAAGCTCTGCGGTGAACTCCTGGCGCAAAAGTTTTTTGAGCAAAAAGACGAAGCTCAGCGCCTGCCCCGGCGAAAAATCCTGCACGGCGCGGATCTTCACGATGCGCTCCAGCGCGTTGGCCACGGCCACGGCGTCGTTCCAGGCCAGAAGCAGGGGAATGAGCTCGGTTGCGGCAGTCCGGATGGCCTCGCCAACGGGATTGGAGAACTGGTCGCGGTTGTTGCGCCAAACAACCTGCGTCTCGGCAGGATACGTCCCCAGCATGAGCTCGGCCCATTTTTGGGCCAACTCCACCGAGCGCGCCTCAATCGCCTCATTCAGTCCCATTCGCCCCCCCCCGCCAGACCGTAACAAAGAACGTCCGCCCGACTTTCCCCGCCTGCGGAAAGCTGGCCGACGCCTGAAAACCATTGTGAATTTGGGAACAATACCTCCCGCTGTCTATTCCAGACTCCCCCTGAAACGTCAAGCCGTTTCGGCAAGAAAACCGCCCCCTCCGCGCAGGTCCGCCCGGTGTCTGGTGGGTCCGTTTGTGCAAGCCCCTTCGCACAAAAGTGCAGCTGTTTGCGCATTTTCGGCAGGCCCCGGCGCACCGCCTTTTCGCAACACACGGGAATAATGAAACTACACCGCTTGGCACAGAGCTTGCCTCTCTGATCCCCGTGTGCAGAGAGGGTTTGCACAGCCGGGGACGGGGGTATTGCTCTTCCACCTCCGTCCCCCCCTTTCCAAACCCGGCAGCAACCAAGGAGGCCCGCTCATATGACCCACCGCCAGAACCGCCCGCGCGCCATAGCCGTGGCCGCCCCCGCCCCCTACATCGGACCAGGACACGCCGTCATCATCGCCGCCCTGGCCGCCTTGGCGCTGCTGCTCTTCTCCAACCTCTCGAAAGCGCACGCCGGGTTCTTCGGCGGCCCCGCCGAGGTCAAGGCCCAGGCGGGGTCCGTCAAGATCCCGGTGGCCGAAGTTTCCGACGGCAAGGCCCACTTCTACCGCTTCAAGACCGGCGGAAAAACCGTCGCGTTCTTTGTCCTGAAAAGCAAAGACGGCATCATACGCACCGCCCTGGACGCCTGCGACGTGTGCTACCACGCCAAGAAAGGCTACACCCAAAGCGGCGACCTCATGGTTTGCAACAACTGCGGCATGAAGTTCCACTCCACGCGCATCATGGAAGTCAAAGGCGGCTGCAACCCCTCGCCCCTGGCCCGCACCCTGGACGGCCGGAATGTCGTCCTGCGCGAGGCCGACCTCGCCGCCGGACTGAAATACTTCTAGCCCCGGGGGGCCGCGCGGCCCTCTGGCTCCATGCGCTCCGGAGCTTCCCGGTCCGCAGCCACAAGGAACGCCCGGCATGAACATCCTGACCATCGCCCTGCGCAACGCCCGCAAGAAATGGGTGCGCACTTCGCTGTTGCTGCTGGTGTTCAGCCTGGGCGTGGTGTCCATCGTGGCCCTCAGCTTCGTTTCCCGCGTGGTGGGCGAAGGGCTGGAAAAAAAGCTCGTCAGCTACGGCGCCAACATCCTCGTCTCGCCCAAAAGCGAAAAGCTCACCGTCAGTTACGGCGGCTTCGCCCTGGGCGACATGCTCTTCGACGTGGCCTACCTGGACGAGGCGGACACGGTGGCCAGAATCGACGGCATCGCCCTGCGCCAGAACGTCAGCGTCATCGCGCCCAAGCTGGTGGTCATGGACCGCGTCAACGGCGCGGCGGTGGCCATTGTGGGTGTGCGTTTCGAGCAGGAGAAGCTCTTGAAGGGCTTTTGGACGGTGGAGCAGGGGGACTTCCCCGCCACGCCGGAAGGCGTTCTGGCGGGCAGCGCGGCGGCGGCCAAACTGGGCCTCAAGCTGGGCGACACGGTGCCGGTGAGCAGGACCGAGGGCCCAACGCCCGGCGCGAAGCTGGTGGTGCGCGGCATCCTTGCCCCCACCGGCAGCGAGGATGACAACGTGCTGCTGGCCGACCTGGGCCAGGTGCAGCGCGTCACCGGCCGCCCCGGCAAGGTGAATTTCGTGGAAGTGGCGGCGCTGTGCTCCGGCTGCCCCATCGACGACATCGTGGGCCAGATCGCCGCAACGCTGCCGGGCGTGGAGATCAAGACCCTGCGCGGCATTGTGGAGCAGCGCATGGTCAGCGTGCATTTCGTGAAGCGGCTCATCCTGTCCGTAAGCCTGGTGATTCTGCTCACCGGGTGTTCCATGGTGGGCATTTCCATGCTCTCCGCCGTGAACGAGCGCAAGAAGGAGATAGGCATTTTGCGGTCCTTGGGCTTCTCGCGCCGGGCGGTGTTCTCCATCTTCTGCGCCGAGGCGGCCGTGGTGGGCCTGCTGGCCGGCATCGTCGGCTACGTGGCCGGGTATCTCGTCAGCTTCCGCATTCTGGCCGTGCTGGAGGTGGAAGGCGGCGGCGCGCTGCCCTTCGAGCCCCTGCACTTGGCCGCCACGGCCCTGGTGCTGGCGCTGCTCACCTCGCTGGCCTCGCTGTTTCCGGCCTGGAAGGCGGCGGGCATAGAACCCAGCGAAGCCCTCGTCACCCTGTAAGGAGACCGCCCCATGCTCGAAGCCAGCAGCATCACCAAATCGTTCCGCCACGACGGGCTCACCGCCCAGGCGCTCAAGGGCGTCTCGCTCACCGTGGCCCCGGGCGAATTCGTGTCCATCGTGGGCCGCAGCGGGTCCGGCAAAAGCACCTTCGTCAGCGTGCTGTCCACCCTGCTCGCGCCCGATTCCGGCCAGCTGCTCTACAACGGCCAGGACCTGGCCGCGGCCAGCGAGGCCGAAATCAACGCGCTGCGCCACGGCGACTTCGCGGTCATCTTTCAGTTCCACTACCTGCTGCCCTACCTGACGGCCCTGGAAAACACCCTGCTGCCCTTCATGCGCGGGCTCAAGCCCGTTTCCCGCGCCCAGAAGACGCGCGGGCTGGAGTGCCTGGAGCGCGTGGGCCTGGCCGACAAGGCCATGCGCCTGCCCGGGCAGCTCTCCGGCGGGGAACAGCAACGCGTGGCCATCGCCCGGGCGCTGGTGAAGGACGCGCGCATCCTCTTCGCCGACGAACCCACCGGCAGCCTGGACTCGGCCACCGGGTCCACCGTCATGGAGCTGCTGGGGCAGATTCACAAGGACGGCCTGTCCGTGGTCATGGTGACGCACAACGAGGAGTACGCGCGGCTGGCCCAGCGGGTCGTCCGCATGGAGGACGGGCTGGTGGTGCAGGCGTGATTTTTTTGTTAGAGAGGATGTCAGGAAACGCCGCCTCGCGGCACGCCGCCCCCCGAAATCCGAAGGAGCCCCCATGAAGAAATCTCTTGGCGCGAACACCCTGGCCCAGCCCACCCCCGTGTGGGTCGTCGGCTCCTACGACGCCGCCGGCAAGGCCAACATGATGACCATCGCCTGGGGCGGCATCTGCTGCTCCAAGCCGCCCTGCGTCGCCATCTCCCTGCGCAAGGAGCGCCACAGCTACGCGGCCATCATGGAGCGCAAGGCCTTCACCGTGAACATCCCCTCGCAGATGCACGCCCAGGAGGCGGACTACGTGGGCATGGTCTCCGGCGCAAAGGCCGACAAATTCGCGGCCACAGGCTTCACCGCCATCAAAAGCGAGCTGGTGGACGCGCCCTCTGTGCAGGAATTTCCCCTGGTGCTGGAGTGCCGCCTGCTGCAGACCATCGACCTGGGCGCGCACACCCAGTTCATCGGCGAGATTCTGGACGTGAAGGCCGACGAATCCATCCTCGGCCCCGACGGGCACATCGACACCGCCAAGCTCAAGCCCATGGTCTACGCGCCCGGTTCCGGCCTGTACTACGGCGTGGGCGAGGCCGTGGGCAAGGCGTACAGCCTGGGCAAGGCCATCGCCGGATAGACGGCAAGAAAGTCCGGTCCGCCGGGTTTATTGAATTGGGCGGCCCGGGCCGCCGAGACCTCAATCACCACACGCGGGCCCGCCGGGGGCTCAATGTCGCCGCGCGCGCCCAGGGCGCCCAGGTGCTCGGCCAGCGCGTCGTGCTCCAGGTACCCGGTATCCACGCGGTTTTTCATGATGTTCTTGAGGGTCGCCAGCCCGTCGCCGCCACCGGCCAAAAAGCTGTTGGTCACCAGCCTGTAGGCCGCCGCCGGGTCCAGGGGCGCGGTGCCGCCGCCGGGCAGGGCCACGCGCAAGCCGTCGATGCGGCGGCCCTTGGGCCGGGCCGGGTGGATGACGTAGGTCAGCCCCGCCGTGTGGATGACGGCGATCTTGCGCACATCGCCCCCCGCGGGCGGACGGGTGGTCAGCCGGAACTCCACGGCGTCCTCCAGCGCCTGCTTCACCTCCGCGCCGGTTATGTCCATCTCCACCAACGTGTTGCCAAACGGCAGCAGCTCCATGACCTGCCCTTGGGTGACCGCGCCCGCCAGGAGGTCGCGGCGCAGCCCGCCCGCGCCCACAAAGGCCAGCCGCGCCCCCGGAACCTTGGCCAGGTAGGCGTCGGCCACCAGGGGGCCGGGGTCGGTGCGGGTGCCGCGCACCAGATCCACCGCGAGCCTGGCCCCGACGGGCGCGTTCTGAAAGACGGCGACCTGCCGGGCATAGGGCTCCAGCTTGCGCAACAGGGCCGGATCTTCTGGATAGATTCTGGCCATGCCGGAACCGCCCACGGCCCGCCGGATGGCCGCGCCCAGCGGCGAGGCCGGGTCCACGGGCGCGTCGCCCTGGCGGAAGGCGTCGCCCACCAGCAGCACCGGCGCGGCGGCGTAGCCCGTCACCTCGCCCGCGGGGTCGAAGCGCACGTTGAGCACGCCCAGCACCTCGCCCCATTTCCAGGCCTGCACCACCAGCACCTTCTCGCCCTCCGGCCCGCTCACCTCCGTGGGGTACGGCCCGCCGGGACTCAATCCCAGCAGGGCCAGCGCGGCCCTGTCGCCCAAGAGCGTGTGGGTGTGCCCGCCCACGATGACGTCCAGCCCCGCCACACTGCGCGCAAGCTCCAGGTCCACGTCGTAGCCGTTGTGCGAGAGCGCGATGATCTTGTTCACGCCCTGGGCCTTGAGCTCGGCCACGGCGGCGCGCAGGCTGGCGGCGGCGTCGAGAAAGCGCGCCTGCCCCACGTCGGAGGTCATGAGCGGCGTGGCCACCGTGGTGCTGCCGATGATGCCCACGCGCTCCGCTCCGTACGCGCGGAGGACATAGGGCCGGATACGGCCCGAAAGGGCGGCCTCACGCGAGGCGTCGAGGTTGGAGCAGACCACGGGAAACCGGGCCAGGGCCAGCATTTGCCCCAGCCGGGCCGGCCCCTTGTCGAACTCGTGGTTGCCCAGGGTCATGGCGTCCAGGCCGAGAGCGTTGAGGAAATCGAACTCGGCCACGCCCTGGAAGACATTAAAATAAAGGGTGCCCTGCACCGCGTCTCCGGCGTGCAGGGTCAGCACGTTGGGCTCCCGGCCGCGCACGTCGTCCAGGGCGGTTTTGAGCCGCGCGAACCCGCCCAGCTTGGCGCGCACGCTCTGATTGGTCCCGTTCGCGGCGATGCTGAACGTCTCGTCGGACGGCTCCAGAGCGGAGTGCGTGTCGTTGACGTGGGCGATGGTCAGCTCAAGGGGCTGCGGCGCGCGCCTGGCGCAGGCCGGCAACAGGAGCAGCAGGCCAAGGGCGAACGCGGCGAAAAATGGCGGACGCGGGGTGGTGCTGCGGGTGCGCATGGCTCGGGCTCCTTGCGGGCTGGTTGGCGCCTCTGGCGCGGCATGGCCAGGGCAACCAATGACACCGGGCAGGAAAAAAGGAAAGGGCCCGCCAAACGAAAAAGCCCCGGCGACGATTGTCGCAAGGGCTTGATCTTTCAGGTTCCTCCCCCGCGTGCGGGGGTGCGGCTCAGCGGTTTTGCAGCTCCAGGAAGGCCTCGATGCGGGTGCGCAGCTGCTCCATGTCGGACTCGGTGTAGTCGGTTTCGACCTTCAGGAAAGGCAGGCCCAGGGCGTCGTTCACGTGGCGGCCCAAATCGTGGGATTCCACGCTGTAGGTATGGCAGGCCTGCCACACCAGGTCGATGACGCCGGTGGGCTTGAACTGCCGCACCAGGTCGTCGATGAGGGCGAAACGCCCGGCGTTGGGGCTCATGCACGAGCAGGGCGTGGCCAGATAGCGCTTGGCCAGGGCTTCCATGGGGTCGCCGTCTTCGTCCACATACCCCACCACGCTCTTGAGCCCGGTGCAGTTCTCCAGCGCCACCACCACGGCCCCGGCGGCCTCCAGCAGGCGGATGACCTTCTCCGAGCCGCGCCCCACGGGCGAACCGGTGAGCAGGATGCGCGGCGCGCCCTTCTTGTAGGGCGAAACGCCCTTGGCGCGCAGTTCGGCCAGTTCGGCGCTCAGGGCCAGCACATCGGCCAGGTAGCCGTCCTGGTCCAGCACAAAGGTGCGCGACTCGAACACGCCCATCATGTCCAGGCTGGAGATGGGCGGCTCGGGCTCCGCCGCGAAGGCGGCCAGGTCGAGGAGCGCCCGGCGGATGCGGTTCTGCGTGGCGATCTCGCGGCGCAGGGCCTCATCGGTCACGGCCACGCCGGTCTGCTCGGTCAGGTATGCGGCCAGGCGGCGCATCTCGGCCAGCCACAGGGCCTGGGCCTCGGGGCTGGCGTCGGTGGGCAGGCGCATCATGTGCAGCGATTTCAGGCGCGCCATGATCTCGAACATCTTCTTCTTGCCGTCGCAGGTGGTCTCGCCAAGGATGAAGTCCGACGCCGCGTAGTACGGGCAGGTCTCGGTGAGGGCATAGCCGTAGCTGGCCTTGATGAGCGGGCAGAGATTGGCGGGCAGCACGCGCTCGGCGTCCGGGATAGGCCCCTGCTTCTTGCCGCACAGGCCCACCGGAACGGCCCCGGCGGCGCGCACCAGCTCTATGGGCGCGAACACGCAATAAATGCCCGCCACCTTGGTGCCGGCCTCTTTCAGCGGCTCCATCTCCAGGTGGAAGCGGTCCACCGGGCTGGCGAACTTGGCCAGGGTGGCCGCTCTGGTTGCTTCAGACATGGGTGTCCTCCAAAAGTTTGCGGGCGTGCAGGCAGGCGCCCAAAGCCCCAGTCAGATCGGGGTCCTCGGGCACCAGGCACTCCGCCCTGGTGAATTCACGCAGGAGCTCCACGGCGCAGGCGTTGCGCGCCACGCCTCCGGCAAAGACCAGCGGACCTTCAAGGCCCACGCGCCGGAGCATGGAGTCGATGCGCCGCATTATGGCCAGATGGATGCCCAGCGCGATGTTCTGCGCCCGTTCGCCGCGCGCCATAAGGCTGGTGGCCTCGCTTTCGGCAAAAACCGTGCACATGCTGTTGATGGTGATGCGCTTGGTGCCCGACTGCGCAAACGCCCCGAAGTTCTCCAGGGGCACTTGCAGCGAAAGGGCCATGATCTCCAGGAACTTGCCGGTGCCCGCGGCGCAGCGGTCGTTCATCTCGAAGCGCAGCACCTTGCCGCCGGGCAGCAGGCTGATGACCTTGGAGTCCTGGCCGCCGATGTCGAGGATGGTGCGGGCCTGCGGAAACAGGCGCGCCGCGCCCAGGGCGTAGGCCTGGATTTCGGTGATGTCGCTGACACGGCCCAGGTCCGGCCTGTCCGGTGTTTCGTCGCCAAAGGCCTCGACAAAGAGTTTGCGCCCATAGCCCGTGACCACGGTGCGCCCGGTGCGGATGCCTGCCAGCAGCGCCCGGCACTGGCCCACGGGGTCGAAGGTGGTGGGGGCCTTGGCCGTGTGCACGACCTCGCCCCCGCGCTGCAACACCAGTTCGATGCTGCGCGAGCCGATGTCGATGCCTGCCGTGTCGCCGCTGATTCCCACGATGCGTGCCCCCATGCGTTGGTCCGGATGCTGGTTCGCGGGGGGTGTAACCACGAAAAACAAAATACGTCAAATAGAAGCCAACTATTCGAGATTGGGCACAATGCCTGAAATAACAGGATGAATCTTGCACCTTCGCGCCAAGTGTGAAATGGTGGCGGTGGCGCGACGAAAGCCGGGCGGAAGGCCTGCGGCAACCGCGCCGTGCGCGCAAGGGCGGCGCAACAACGGGAAGCGGCGCCCCATGCGCCAGCGCCGGTTGAAATGCCGCCGATTGTGTTGCATAACGGCTGGTGTGCGATAGCCTTTATCAATAGCCTTTATTGGCAGGCCGCGCCCGCTCATCGGGCGGCGGCTCATTGCACTCACACAACCCAAGGAGATCATGCCCATGCTGAGCATCCGCAAACGTCTGCTCCTCTCGGCCCTGTCTTTTTCCCTGCTGTGCGCCGCGGGCCCGGTCCAGGCGGCCGAGCTCGACGCCTTTGCCGGCAAGTCCGGCAAGATCGACATCGCCGGGGGCACGGCCCACATTCCGGTGATGAAGGAAGCGGCCAAGCGCATCATGCAGAAGAGCCCGGGCCTGCGCATCACCGTTGCGGGCGGCGGCTCCGGCGTGGGCGTGCAGAAGGTGGGCGAGGGCCTGGTGGACATAGGCAACACGGGCCGCGCCCTCACGGACGCCGAGGTGGCCAAATTCGGCCTCAAGTCCTATGCCTTCGCCATCGACGGCGTGGCCGCCGTGGTCCACCCCAAGAACCCCGTGGCCGGGCTGACCCACGCCCAGGTGCAGGACATCTTCGCGGGCAAGATCACCAACTGGAAGGCCCTGGGCGGGCGCGACGCCGCCATCCACCTGTACACCCGCGACGAGGCCAGCGGCACCCGCGAGGTCTTCTGGGAGATCATGCTGAAAAAGGGCAAGATCGCCGAAGGCGCCAACGTGGTGGCCTCCAACGGCGCCATGAAGTCCGCCCTGGCGGGCGACGCGGACGGCATCGGCTACGTGTCCATCGGCCACATCGACGCCAGCATCAAGGCCCCGGCCCTGGACGGCGTGGCCCCCACCCAGGACAACGCCAAAAACGGCAAGTACCCGGTGCTGCGCAAGCTCTACATGAACACCAAGGGCGAACCCACAGGCGTGGTGGCCGCCTTCATCAGCTATATCCAGGGTCCGGAGGGCGCGGCCATCACCGCATCCGACGGCTACATTCCCACGCGCTAGCCGGCCGGAACGCCCGTGGAGCAAACGCGCCACACCGCGCGAGACGCAGACAAGGGCCGTGACGCCAGCTCTGGAGACAGACTCGTCACGGCCCTGCTCTTCGGCGCATCCGCCGTGTCCGTCGTGTGCGTGGCGGGCATTTTGGGCTTTCTGGCCTGGTTCTGCCTGCCGCTTCTGACCGACCCCACGGGCGGACAGCTGGCCTCGGTGCTCTCCTGGCACTGGCGGCCCATGCAGGGTCAGTTCGGCATCCTGCCCATGGCCGTGGGCTCCCTTGCGCTGGCTTTTTCGTCCATGCTGCTGGCCTTTCCCTTGGGCCTCGGCCTGTGCCTGTTCGCGCACGGGCTGGGACCGGAGCGTCTGGCGCGGCCCCTTATGGCGCTGGTGCGGCTCATGACCAGCGTGCCCACGGTGGTCTACGGCCTGGCGTCGGTGTTCCTGCTGGTGCCGCTGGTGCGCGCGGGCTTTTCGGGCTCCGGCTTTTCCTGGCTGGCGTCGCTGCTCATTCTGGCCCTGCTCGTGCTGCCCACCATCGTGCTCGTCATCGACAGCCAGCTGCGGCTTGCCGCCCCGGCGGTGCGGCTCACCGCCGCGGCCCTGGGGCTCACACGGGCCCAGGAGCTGGTGCGCCTGACCCTGCCGCTGTGCGGGCGCGGGCTCAAAACCGCCGCGGTGCTGGGTTTTGGCCGGGCCACGGGCGACACGCTCATCCCCCTCATGCTCTCCGGCAACGCGGCGCAACTGCCGGGCAGCCTGCTCGACCCCCTGCGCACGCTCACGGCGCACATCGCCCTGGTGGTGGCCACCGACAGCCAGAGCGCGGCCTACGGCTCGCTCTTCGCCTGCGGGCTCATCCTGTTCGGCGCCAGTCTGGCCGTGAACCTGGGCTTGCGGAGCCTGGGACGGCGCAAGATGCCGGACGCAGAAGATGCGGACAGAACGCTGCGCGCCGCGCCGGGCGCGGGAATGGAACGTTTGGCCACCGCGCTGGCCTGGACCGCGGCCAGCGTGGTTCCCGCCGGGGTCTGCGCGCTGCTGGGCTTTCTGCTCTGGCGCGGGCTGCCCACCCTCGGCCTTGCGCTCTTCTTTGGCGACACGCCGCCGCTGGACGCGCTGCTGCACGGCGCGCCGGTGTTCGACGGCCTGCTGCCCGCCAGCCTGGGCACCGTGTACCTGGTGCTGCTGGCGGCCGGCCTGGCCATCCCCCTGGGCGTGGCCAGCGGCATCCACCTGGCCGAATTCGCCACAGGCCGCGCCGGGCGGCTGGTGTCCTTCTGCGTGGACCTGCTGGCCGGGGTGCCCTCCATCCTTATGGGGTTGTTCGGCTTCGCGCTCATTCTGCTGCTGCGCCGCAGCTTCTGGCCCAGCGCCAACACCTGCCTACTGCTCTCGGCCCTATGCCTGGCCCTGCTGGTGCTGCCCTATCTCATCAGCGCCACGCGCACCTGTCTGGAAAGCCTGCCGCAGGACCTGCGCCTGACCTGCGCCAGCCTGGGCCTGGACCGCTGGCAAAGCGTGTCGCGCGTGCTTTTGCCCGCCGCCAGCCAGGGCATCCTCGGCGGCATCATCCTGGCCGTGGGCCGCGCGGCGGAGGACACGGCCGTGATCCTGCTCACCGGCGTGGTGGTGGGCGCGGGAACCCCGGGAGCGCTGACGGACAAGTACGAGGCTCTGCCCTTCACCATCTATTATCTGGCCGCCGAGCACCAGACTCCGCAAGAGCTGGACCTGGCCTTTGGCGCGGCGCTGGTGCTGTTGTGCCTCACGGCGCTTTTGTTTGCGGCGGCGCGCAGGCTGCAGGCCGGGCTGAACCGCCGCTGGAAAACCAGCCAGGGCGAAAGCCCCGCAACCCCAAGGATCAGTGCATGACCGTCGCCATCAAAGTGGAGAAGCTGTCCGTTTCCTTTGCGGGGCGGAACGTGTTCGAGAACCTGGACCTGGACGTGGAATCCGGCGGACCCACCGTGCTGATGGGCCGTTCGGGCTCCGGCAAAACCACCCTTTTGCGCGCCATCAACCGTCTCAACGAATGCCTGCCCGGCAGCGCCACCACCGGAAGCGTGCGCCTGCGCCTGGGCGGAGAATGGCTGGACGCCTACGCCCCGGCCACCAGGGCCGAGGACCTGCGCAAACGCGTGGGCATGGTTTTCCAGTCGCCCAACGTGCTGCCCGTGAGCGTGGGCCGCAACGTGGACCTGCCGCTGGGGCTGGCGCTGGGGCTGCCCCCGGCGGAACGCGCGCAACGCATGGAGCAGGCCCTGCGCGAAGCGCGCTTGTGGGACGAGGTGAAGGACCGCCTGAACCACCCGGCGCAGACCCTTTCGGGCGGGCAGCAGCAGCGCCTGTGCCTGGCCCGCGCCCTGGCCTTCCGGCCAGAGGTGCTGCTCTTGGACGAGCCCACGGCCTCCCTGGACTTCAAGGCCGCGCGCGGCGTGGAGGATCTGCTGCTGGAACTGGCCGGGCGTTACACGCTGCTTGTGGTTTCCCACAACCTGAACCAGGCCCGGCGGCTGGCGAGGCACATGTTCGTGCTGCGCGAGGGCGAGCGCATAGAGGCCGTGGGGCAGGACGCCCTGGCCGACAAGGACAGGCTGCTCACCCTCATGGACGAGCTGTTCTGAACCGCCGCCGCATATCTCCCCCCAACCCGTAGGCCCGGGCCTTCGTCCTTGACACAATCCTTACACGCCGCCTGATTTTTTCTACACCCCCTTTATTCCACTGGTGCTACACCTCCACTCAAGCAACCCGGCGCAAGAGGCCGGGGGGAGGAACACAGCATGTGGGAATTCTTGAAAACACCCTCGGACGCCATCATCGGCCTGTTGGCCGCGCTGGCGGTTCTGGCCACCCTGGGCCTGGTCCGGCTTGTGGAACGCCTGCGGGAGATAGGCTCATGAGTGCGCTCATCATCCTGGCGGGCATCGTGGTGCTGGCCCTGCTCGTCTATCTCACCGTGGCCCTGCTCAACCCGGAGGCCTTCCAATGATGCCCTTGCCGGACATTCTGCAACTGTTCGTCTTTCTGCTGACCCTGCTGGGACTGTCCTGGCCGGTGGGCGTATATGTCGCCGCGGTGCTGGAAGGGCGACCCCATCTCCTCGCCCGCGCCCTGGGCCCCCTGGAGCGCGGCCTGTACCGCCTCTGCGGCGTGGACCCTGCCGAGGACATGGACTGGAAGACCTACGCCTTTTCCCTGCTGACCTTCAGTTTCGCCGGGTTCGCGGCCCTGTACCTGCTCCAGCGCTTCCAGGGCGCTCTGCCCCTGAACCCCGACGGCATGGGCGCCGTGGCGCCGGACCTGGCCTTCAACACGGCCATGAGCTTCCTCAGCAACACAAACTGGCAGGCCTACGGTGGCGAGAGCACCATGAGCTACCTGACCCAGATGCTCGGCCTCACTGTGCAGAACTACCTCTCCGCAGCCACGGGCATCGCCGTGCTGGCCGCGCTCATCCGCGGGCTCAAGCGGCAGCAGGCGCGCGGGCTGGGCAATTTCTGGGCCGACCTGACGCGCAGCAGCCTGTACGTTCTGCTGCCGCTCTCCCTGGTGCTTGCCCTGGCGCTGGTGTGGCAGGGCGTGCCGCAAACCTTCGGCGGCAGCGTGAAGGCCGCGCTCTCCGAACCCGTGGCTTATGAGGTCGCGCCCACGCCAGACCAGTTGAAGGCCGACCCGACGCTCAAGCCGATTCCCGCCACGGCCACGGAGCAGACCATCGCGCGCGGGCCGGTGGCCTCGCAAGAGGCCATCAAGATGCTGGGCACCAACGGCGGCGGGTTCTTCAACGCCAACAGCGCCCATCCTTTCGAAAACCCCACGCCGCTGTCCAACCTCCTGGAAATGCTGGCTATCCTCATCCTTCCAGCCGCCCTGTGCCACACTTTCGGCCGCATGGTGGGCGACCGGAGACAGGGCTGGGTGATCTTCGCGGCCATGAGCGTCTTGTTGCTGCTGTTCCTGGGGGCCTGCCTTTGGGCCGAGCGCAGCGCCGTGCCGCAGATCGCGGCCATGACCGGCGACATGTCCCCTGCCAATTGGGAAGGCAAAGAGTTGCGTTTCGGCATGACCGGCAGCGCACTCTTCGCCACCATCACCACGGCGGTGTCGTGCGGCGCGGTGAACGCCATGCACGACTCCTTCACGCCCCTGGGCGGCCTGGCGCCCCTGGTGCTGATGCAACTGGGCGAGGTGGTCTTTGGCGGGGTGGGCTCCGGCCTTTACGGCATGCTCGTGTTCGCCATCATCGTGGTGTTCATCGGCGGGCTCATGGTGGGCCGCACGCCGGAATACCTGGGCAAGAAGATCGAGGCCTTTGAGACCAAGATGGCCTCGCTGGTCATCATGACCCCGCTGGTGGGGGTGCTGCTGGGCACGGCCTGGGCGGTGCTGACCGAGGCCGGGCGGGGGGCCATAGCCAACCCCGGAGCCCACGGCTTCAGCGAGATCCTCTACGCCTTCTCCAGCATGGGCAACAACAACGGCAGCGCCTTTGCGGGCCTCTCGGCCAACAACGCGCTGTACAACCTGCTGGGCGGGCTCATCATGTTCGCCAGCCGCTTCTGGCTGGCCGTGCCGGTGCTGGCCCTGGCCGGAAGCCTGGCGGCCAAGAAAACCGTGCCCGTGGGCGCGGGCACCCTGCCCACGCACACGCCGCTGTTCTGCGTGCTGCTGGTGGGCGTGGTGCTGGTGGTGGGCGCGCTCACCTTCATTCCCGCCCTGGCGCTCGGCCCTGTCGTGGAACACCTGCAAATGCTCGGGCGCTAAGAGCCCCGGCAAGGAGCATATCCCCATGTCCATGAAAGCGACCAACGTGATGCACTCAGGCGGCGCGGCCGGGCGGCCCCTCTTCGCCCCCGCCATCGTGCGGGCGGCCGTCCTCGACTCCTTCCGCAAGCTCGATCCCCGCGTGCAGGTGCGCAACCCGGTGATGTTCACCGTGTTCATCGGCAGCCTGCTCACCACGGCGCTGTTTCTACAGGCGCTGTTCGGGGTGGGCGAGGCCCCGGCGGGCTTCATCCTGTCCATCTCCATGTGGCTCTGGTTCACCGTGCTCTTCGCCAACTTCGCGGAGGCCATGGCCGAAGGCCGGGGCAAGGCCCAGGCCGCCACCCTGCGCCAGGCCAGGGCCGAGACCCCGGCCCGCAGGCTTGCCGAAGCCAGGGCCGACGCCGCCAGCCAAACCGTGCCCTCCACCTCCCTGCGCAAGGGCGACGTGGTGCTGGTGGAGGCCGGGGAGACCATCCCCTGCGACGGCGAGATCATCAATGGCGTGGCCAGCGTGGACGAAAGCGCCATCACCGGCGAGAGCGCGCCCGTCATCCGCGAGGCCGGGGGCGACCGCAGCGCCGTCACCGGCGGCACGCGCGTGTTGTCCGACTCCATCATCGTGCGCATCAGCGCCGACCCCGGCGAGACCTTCCTGGACCGCATGATCAGCATGGTGGAGGGGGCCAAGCGCCGCAAAACGCCCAACGAAATCGCGCTGAACATCCTCTTGGCCGCGCTCACCATCATCTTCCTGCTCGTTTGCGCCACGCTTTTGCCCTTCTCCCTGTTCAGCGTGGGCCAAGCGGGCAAGGGAACGGCCATCAGCATCACGGTTCTGGCCGCCCTCTTCGTCTGCCTCGCCCCCACCACCATCGGCGGCCTCTTGTCCGCCATCGGCATCGCGGGCATGGACCGGCTCATCCAGGCCAATGTCATCGCCATGAGCGGCCGCGCCGTGGAGGCTGCCGGAGACGTGGACGTGCTGCTGCTGGACAAGACCGGCACCATCACCCTGGGCAACCGCCAGGCGGCCGCCTTCCTGCCCGCGCCAAACGTCGGCGAGGCCGAACTGGCCGACGCGGCCCAGCTTTCGTCCCTGGTGGACGAGACCCCGGAGGGCCGCAGCATCGTGGTGCTGGCCAAAGAGAAGTTCGGCCTGCGCCAGCGCGAGGTGGCCGAGCTGGGCGCGGCATTCATTCCCTTCACCGCCCAGACGCGGATGAGCGGCGTGACCCTGCCCAATGGCAAAACCATCCTCAAGGGCGCGCCCGATACCATCGAGCGCCTTGTGGCCGAGGGCGGCGGAGAATTCCCCGAGGCCGTGCAGGGCTTCGTGCAAGACATCGCCGCCGAGGGCGGCACCCCGCTGCTGGTGGCCGAAAAGACCGAGACAGGGGCGCGCGTGCTCGGAGCCATCTGGCTCAAGGACATCGTCAAGGGCGGCATCCGCGAGAAGTTCGCGGAACTGCGGCGCATGGGCATCAAGACCATCATGGTCACCGGCGACAACCCGCTGACCGCTGCGGCCATAGCCGCCGAGGCCGGGGTGGACGACTTCCTGGCCGAGGCCAAGCCGGAGCACAAGCTGGCGCTCATCCGCAAGATTCAGGCGGAAGGGCGGCTGGTGGCCATGACCGGCGACGGCACCAACGACGCGCCCGCCCTGGCCCAGGCCGACGTGGGCGTGGCCATGAACACCGGCACCCAGGCGGCAAAAGAGGCCGGAAACATGGTGGACCTGGACTCCAGCCCCACCAAGCTCATGGAGATCGTAAGCATAGGCAAACAATTGCTAATGACGCGCGGTTCGCTGACCACCTTCAGCATATCGAACGACATCGCCAAGTATTTCGCCATTATCCCGGCGGCCTTTGTGGGCACGTACCCGGCCTTAAGCGCGCTCAACGTCATGGGGCTTGCCACCCCGCAAAGCGCCATCCTCTCGGCGGTCATCTTCAACGCGTTGATCATCGTGCTGCTCATCCCGCTGGCCTTGCGCGGCGTGGCCTACAAGCCGGCCGGCGCGGCCAAGGTCCTGCGCGACAACCTGCTGGTCTACGGCGGCGGCGGGCTCATCGTGCCCTTCCTGGGCATCAAGCTCATCGACATGGCCCTGGCCGCTGCCGGCCTGGCCTAAGGAGAATTCCATGCTCACAGACATCGCACGCACCCTGCGTCCCGCCTGCGCCATGCTCCTCGGCTTGAGCCTCCTCACCGGCCTGGCCTATCCGGCGGCCGTGACGGCCCTGGCCCAAGTCCTGTTTCCGCATCAGGCCGAGGGCAGCCTCCTCGTGACCGGAGGCACGGTTGCGGGTTCGGAACTCCTCGGCCAGCAATTCACGGACCCCGGGAACTTCTGGGGGCGGCCTTCGGCCACAGCGCCCATGCCGTACAACGCCTCGGCCAGCGGCGGCTCCAACGCAAGCCCCGCAGGCGAGGCCCTGCACAAGGCCGTGGCCGGACGCGTGGCGGCCCTGCGTGCGGCCCACGGAGAAGGGACGGTGCCGCAGGAGCTCGTCATGGCCTCCGGCTCCGGGCTCGACCCGCACATCAGCCCGGCGGCGGCGCTGTACCAGGCCCCCCGCGTGGCGCGGGAGCGCGGGCTGGACGAGGCCGTGGTGCGCGGGCTTGTGGCCCGCCGCATAGAGGGCCGCACCCTGGGCTTTCTGGGCGAGAAGCGCGTGAACGTGCTGCTGCTCAACCACGATCTTGCTTCCTACGCGGCAAACGCCCACAATGGGCAATAGCCACGGACCAGGGGGACAGCCATGAACGGATGCGCAAACAGCGGCGGCAAGCGCCCCGACCCGGACGCGCTGCTCGCCTTGGCCGGGCGGGAGGAAAAAAAGCGCACGCGCGGGCGGCTGCGGGTGTTCTTCGGGGCCGCGCCCGGCGTGGGCAAAACCTACGCCATGCTCACCGAGGCATACACCCAGCAGGCCGAAGGGCGCGATGTGCTGGCCGGAGTGGTGGAAACCCATGCCCGGGGCGAGACCGAGGCGCTCTTGGCGGGCATGGAAGTGCTGCCCAGGGCCCAGGTGGACTACAAGGGCCACCGGCTGGGCGAGTTCGACCTGGACGGCGCGCTGGCCAGGCGCCCCGCCCTGGTTCTTGTGGACGAGCTGGCCCACACCAACGCGCCGGGCTGCCGCCACGAAAAACGCTGGCAGGACGTGCTGGAGCTCCTCGACCACAACATCGACGTGTACACCACGCTGAACGTGCAGCACGTGGAAAGCATCACCGACGTGGTGGCCCAGATCACCGGCATCGTCGTGCGCGAAACCGTGCCCGATTCCGTGCTGGAGCAGGCCGACGAGCTGGTGCTGGTGGACCTGACCCCGGACGACCTCATCAAGCGCCTGCGCGAAGGCAAGGTTTACATTCCCCGCCAGGCGGAAGCCGCCGAGCGGAACTTCTTCCGCACCGGCAACCTGACCGCCCTGCGCGAGCTGGCCCTGCGCGTGGTGGCCGACCGCGTGAACACCGAGGTTTGCGTGTACCGCCAGGGCCAGGCCATCGAGACCACCTGGCCCACGGCAGGCCGCCTGCTGGTGTGCGTGGGCCCCAGCCCCACCTCGGCCCGGCTGGTGCGCGCGGTGAAGCGCATGGCGGCGGCCCAGCACGCCCAATGGATAGCCGCCTATGTGGAGACGCAGCCGCTTTCGCCCGCAGACCCGCGCCACAACCAGGTGGTGCAGAACCTGCGCCTGGCCGAGCAACTGGGCGCAGAGGTCGTGACGCTCTCGGGGCGCAGCATTCCGGAGGAGATTGTGACCCTGGCGCGTGCGCGCAACGTCTCCACCATCGTCATGGGCAAACCCGTGCGGCCCAGGCTGCTGGACACGCTCCTGGGCAGCCCGGTGGACGAACTCATCCGCACAAGCGCGGAGATCGACGTGCAGGTCATCCGAGGCGATGACGGAGAGGCGGCAAGAACCCAGACGGCCCGCCAGCCCAGCGTTCCCGGAAGTTGGCGGGGCTATGGCGAGGCAGTCCTGGTCATCGCGCTGTGCACGGCCATCAGCTTCGCCATGCATTCCTTTTTCGAGCTGGCCAACCTCATCATGATCTATCTGCTGGGCACCATGTTCATCGCCAGCAGAAGAGGCCAAGGACCGGGCATCCTCTCGTCCGCCCTGGGGCTGCTTTGCTTCGACATCTTCTTCGTGCCGCCGCGCTTCAGCCTGGCGGTTTCCGACACCCAGTACCTGTTCACCTTCGCCATCATGTTCCTGGTGGCGGTGGTCATCAGCCGCCTCACCGCGCGCATCCGCCAGCAGGCCGAGGCCGCGCGCGGACGCGAGGCCAGAGCCCAGGTCCTGCTGGCCTTGAGCCGCGAACTGGCAGGCGCGCGCGGTGCGGAAAAACTGCTGCGCATCGCCACACGGCACGTCTCGGAGCTCTTCGCCTGCAACTCTTTGGCTTTTCTGCCCGGAGAAGACGGGCACCTGCGGGAGCACGTAGGCGACCGCGAGGCCTTCGGCGTAACCCACAAGGGCGAAGGCGTGGCCCAGTGGGTTTTTGCCAACGGGCGCATGGCCGGCCTGGGCACCAGCACCCTGCCCACCAGCGGAGCGCTGTACGTGCCTCTGGTGGGGCTGAAGGGCACCGTGGGAGTGCTGGGCCTGCGGCCAGAGACGCCGGGCGCGCTGTTCACCCCGGAGCAGACGCACATGATCGAGACCCTGGCCCGGCAGGTGGCCCTGGCCTTGGAGGTGGAGCGCCTGGAGACCGAAAGCCTGCACGCGCATATGGAGGCCGAGACCGAGCGCCTCAAAACCTCGCTGCTCTCCTCCGTGACCCACGATCTGCAAACACCGCTGGCGGCCATCATGGGCTCGGCCGACAGCCTGGTGCAGGTGGGCGAAAACCTGGAGCCCGGCCTGCGCCGGTCTCTGGCCGTGAACATTCACGAGGAGGCCGAACGCCTGTCCCGGCTCATCAGCAACCTGCTGCGCATGACCAAGCTCGAGTCCGGCACCCTCAGGCCCGATCTACAGCTGCAATCCCTGGAGGAGCCCCTTGGCGCGGCCCTGGCCCTGGTGGAGAAGCAGCTTGCGGGCCGGGCGCTGGAGATGAGCGTGCCCGCGGACCTGCCCATACTCGACCTGGACGGCGTGCTCATGGAGCAGCTGTTTCTGAACCTGCTGGAGAACGCCGCAAAGTACGCCCCGGAGGGGTCGCCGGTAAGCATCGAGGCCCGGCAGGCGGGGCGCATGGTGGAGGTGCTGGTGGCGGACAGAGGCCCCGGCCTGGCCCCGGATGAGCTGGAAAAGGTTTTCGAATTGTTCTACCAGGGGCACATGGAGACCGGACACGGGCAGGCAGGGGCCGGGCGCAAGGGATACGGCATCGGCCTAGCCATCTGCCGGGCCATTGCCCAGGTGCATGGCGGCGCGATCCGGGCCGAGAACCGCGCGGGCGGTGGGGCTGTGTTCCGGCTCACCCTGCCCGTGCCCGACCAACGCAAGCGAGCGGCCCTGCGCGAAGAAGCCCAGTCCGCGGAGCACGATGCCGAGGCCAAGGAGGATGGGCTGTGAGCACAGACAAGACGCCGGTGCTGGTCATCGAGGACGAGGCCCCCATACGCTGCTTCCTGCGGGCCTACCTGGAGAACCAGGGCTTCAAGCTCATCGAGGCCGAAACCGGCGAGGAAGGCCTGGGCCTGGCAGCCTCCCACCAGCCCGCGCTCATCCTGCTCGATCTGGGTCTGCCGGGCATGGACGGCCTTGAGGTCATCCGGCGCATCCGCGAATGGACCGCCACGCCCATCCTGGTGCTCTCGGCACGCGGCAAAGAGCAGGACAAGATCGACGCCCTGGACGCCGGGGCCGACGACTATCTCATCAAGCCCTTTGGCGTGGGCGAACTGGCCGCGCGGATGCGCGTGGCATTGCGCCACGCCCTCAGCCCCGGCCAAGCCAGCCCGGACCCGGTGTTCACGTCTGGCGCGCTCAACGTCGACCTCGCCGCCCGCAGAGTCCGCGTCGAGGACCGGGAGGTCCACCTCACGCCCATAGAATTCAAGCTCCTGGCCTTTCTGGTGCGCCACGCGGGCAAGGTGGTGACACACCGCCAGCTTTTGAAGGAGGTCTGGGGCAGCGCACGCGAGGACCAGGCCCACTACCCGCGTATCTACGTGCACCAACTGCGGCACAAGATCGAGCCAGACCCCGCCAGGCCGCGTTTTCTGCGCACGGAGACGGGCATAGGCTACCGGCTGGAAGAGCCTGATGGGCCTGCGGACGGAAACGGCTGATTCGGGAATCCGGCTTGGGCAAGGGCCTGGGCCGCAGCACAGGGAGACGCTATGAACGCTTCGGAGCTGAAAAGCCGCTTTTCCCCCGGCCTGACCCTGGCCCTGGCCGCCCTCATGATCATTCTCTCGGCCATGGCGCTGTGGTTTTTGGGGCGGGGTGAGCACCTGGAGAGCGCCTTTGTGCGCGACAGCCAAAAGGCCCAGCTGGTGTCGCGCATGCGCGCGGACCTCTACGCCGCGGCAGAGGCGGAAAAAAGCGCCGTGCTGGCCGAGACGGACCAGGCCTCCCAGGACAACGCCAAGCGCGCCCGGGCCGCCGCAGAACAGGTTGCGGCGGGGTTGAAGGAGTTCAAGACGCTGCCCGCAGGCGATGCCGAGGAGGCCGAAAGCCTGCGCCGCCTCGAGGACGCCTTCAGCGAATACCGCAAGGCTGACGAAGAGGTGCTGGGCTTGGCCGTGCAGAACACCAACCTCAAGGCCTTTGCCCTGTCCTTCGGCCCGGCCACGGAGGCGTTGTCCGAGATGGAGCGGACCCTCAAACCCATGCTGGACGCGGGCGGCAAGGGCGGCAAAGCGTCTGCCCTGTTGGCCTCGCGGGCGCTTACCGAGGCCTTGCGCATCCAGGCGCTGCATGCGCCGCACATCACGGAGAAGACCGAGGCGCGCATGGACGCCCTGGAAAAAGACATGGCCGAAGCGGACAGGGCCGTGCGCTCGGCCCTGGCGGCGTTGGGAAAGGAGCAGGCAGCGGCCAAGGCGCTGGCCTCCTATGACCAGTACTGGCAGACCACCACCGAGATCGTCGCCTTGTCGCGCCGGAACACCAACGTGCGCTCCCTCGTCCTGTCTCTGGAGCACAAGACAACGGTGCTGGCCGCTTGCGACGAAGCCTTGCGCGTGCTCGAGAAAAGCGTCCGGAAGCGCATGGCGTTCAAGGCAACACGGTAGACCGGGAAAGCGGAGACGCCCCGCCGGAGTCGCAAGCTCCCCGCTGGGGGCGCTAAACGGGGGGGGAAGGTCACAACCCTCAGGTCAAAGCGTATTTTTTCAGCAGGGCGTACAGCCTGGGGCGGGACAAGCCGGACAACGCGCAGGCCTTCGGGATATCGCCGCCGCACGCGGCCAGCAGCTCCCGCAGATAGCGCGACTCCACCTCGGCCACGGCCTGAAGCCGGACCTGGCGCAACGGCTGCAAGGGGCTGCCCGCCAGCGGCCCTTTGCCTGCCGGGGCCGATTCCCGGACAGGAAGGGCGGACCGCGCCAAGCTGACGCGGATGTTCGTGGGCAGGTGGGCGGCCACAAGCACCGGGTCGTTCATGGCGGTGGCCAGGGAATGCTCCACGGCGTGGATGAGCTCGCGCACGTTGCCCGGCCAGCCGTATGCTTCCAGGGCGTCCAGAAAATCGGGCGAGACGCGCTTGGCCGGGAGAGCGTTCAGACGGCATTGCCGGGCCACGAAGTGGCGGCACAGCCGGGCGATGTCGCCGCCACGCTCCTTGAGCCGGGGCAGGTCGATGGTTATTGTCCGGACGCGGAAGAGCAGATCCTGGCGGAAGGCTCCGGCTTCGACCAGAGCTTCGAGGTTGCGGTTGGTGGCCACCAGCAGGCGAAAGTCGCTCTGCAACTCCTTGAGGCCGCCCACCGGCCGGTAGCGGCCATCTTGGAGCACGCGCAGGAAGGCCTTCTGGACCGCCATCGGCAACTCCCCTATCTCGTCCAGAAACAGCGTCCCCCGGTGGGCCTGGTGGACCATGCCCTCAAAGCGGCGGTCGGCCCCGGTGAAAGCGCCGCGCTCATAGCCGAACAGCTCGCTCTCCACGAGCTTGTCGGGCAGGGCCGCGCAGTCCACCACCACAAAGGGGCCGTCGGCCCGGGCGCTGTTGTCGTGGATGGCCCGGGCGAAAAGCTCCTTGCCTGTGCCGGTCTCGCCGGCGATGAGCACGCTCGCCTCCGTGGCCGCAGCCTGGGCCACGAGGTCCATGCAGACGTGTATGGCCCGGCTCTCGCCGATGATGCCGCTGCGCTTGAGTCCGAGGGGCAGGACCTTCTGCTTGCCCCTGTGGTGTTCCACGGCCCGCTGGATGGGCAGGCGGATGGTGTTCAGGGTCGGCGGCTTGGCGATGTAGCTCCAGGCGCCGCTGCGGATTGCCAGCTCCGCCCCGTCCGGGTCGCCCGCGCCGGTGAGGATGATCACCTCCGGCGCCGAGGGGCATTCCTGAAATTCCGGCAGGCTGTCGAGACCGCTGCCATCAGGCATGCGCACGTCCAGAACCACCACGTCGTAGTCTTCGGCGCGGGCCTTGCACAGGCCGTCCTTCAACGTCGCGGCGGTGTCCGCCTCAAAACCCATGTGCCGCACGGCAAGGGCCAGGGCCTCGCAGAGCATGAGGTCGTCGTCCACGATAAGCATGCGCGGCATGGGTCAGTCCTCCTGTGCCGTGCGGGAACGGCGTTTGCCGGGGAGCAGCTTGCGCAACAGGGCGGCCAGCTCATCCATGCGGAAAGGCTTGACGAGAAACGCCAACGCTCCGATGCGCCACGCCTTTTCCCTGGAGATCAAGTCACTGTGCCCGGTGGTCAGAATCACCGGCAGGTGGGGCTCGATCTTGAGCAGCTCCCGGACCAGATCCGGCCCGGCCAGACCGGGCATGGTCGTATCGCTGAGCACCAGATCATAGCGCCCCGAATCTGCGCGGAACAGTTCCAGAGCTTCCTCGCCGCGCAAGCAGACGCTGACGTCGTAGCCGTAGGCCTTAAGGCCCACAAGGCAAGCGTCCAGGATGTCCGGCTCGTCGTCGACCACGAGCACATGCCCAGCGCCTTCGAGTCCCTGGACCGGCTCCGGGGCCCCCGCCTCCTGTTCCACAGGAGGAAGGTCCGAGAGGGGCAGCAGGATCTCGAAACAGGTGCCCCGGTCCAGAACGCTCCGCACCCGAATGGTCCCGCGCAGCCGGGTGACGATGTTCAGGACCACGGCCAGACCGAGCCCCGTGCCCGAACCATCGGTCTTGGTGGTGAAGAAGGGGTCGAAGACGCGCTCCAGGTTCTCCGGGCTGATGCCGTGGCCACTGTCGCACACGCGCAGCAAAACATGGGGTCCCGGCGCTGCGCCGGAGTCTTCATCCGCGCCGCTGCCGGCCGTTTCGCGGTCCGCCACCAGCAGTTCCAGGGTTCCCCCGGAGCCGCGCATGGCCCAGGCGGCGTTGGTGCAGAGGTTCATGAGCAACTGATGCACCTGGGCGGGATCGGCCAGGACCACGTCTCGCTCCGTCTCCGTGATCAGGGCGATATCGATGGTGCTGGGCAGGCTCGGCCGCAGCAACGTCAGGCATTCGAGCAAAAGGCCCGACAGGCGCAGGGGGATGGGCTGGTCGGTTTCGTGCCGGCGGCTCAGGCTTAGAATCTGCCGCACCAGGGCCCCGGCCCGGTTGGCGGACTTGAGGATGCGTTCGAAAGTGTCGCGCAGAGGGTCGCCCTGGGCAAGCTGGCTGCGGCCGATGTCGCTCAAAAGCACGATGGGCGCCAGGATGTTGTTGAAGTCGTGGGCGATGCCGCCGGCCAGGGTGCCCAGGGCCTCCATCTTCTGCGCCTGCCGGAGCTGGCGCTCCATGGCCTCCAGTTCCGTCATGTCGCGCCAGACGCTGACATAGCCCAGAATGACGCCGCCCTTGCCGCGGATGGGCGAAACCGTCTTGTGGCAGCACATCACACTACAGTCCTTGCAGGTGTTGCACGCCTTTCCTGCCCAGGCGTCGCCGCTGGCCAGGGTCTCGATGATCCTGCTCAGACTGGCCTGCTGCTCCAGGCCCACATAAAACGTGGATGCGGGCTTGCCGCGCACCTCGTGCAGCGAGTAGCCGATCATGGCCTCGAAGGCCTGGTTGATGTAGGCCACGCGCAGCATCTCGTCGTACACGATCACGGGGTCGGCGGTTTGCTCCAGGGCCGAGGCCAGGCGCGTGCGCTCCCGCTCCGCAGCCTTCTGCTCGGTGATGTCCCGGCAGAACACCGCCACCCGGTCCACGCCCGAGCCTTCACCAACCACAGGATGCACCCGCACCTCAAGATCACGACCGGCAAAGAAGGATTCCTCGAAGCGCCCGGGCTGACCAGAATCTGCCACGTTGGCGACGGCCTTGGCCCATTTCCTGACCACGGCTGAAGGAAAGAAGTCGTAGAGGCGCTCCTCGACCAGATGCTCCGGTTGCAGACGAAAGAGCCCGGCCATTGAGGCGTTGGTGACGAGCACCGTGCTGTCCAGCCGCATCAGCAGGGCATGCTCCGGGCAGGCGTCAAGCAAGACGCCGACCATGTCGTCCTCAAGCCGCCTTGTTCCCAAAATGCCAGAATTTTTTCTCCGCATCGCCATAACGGCTGCCGGCTCGTTTGCAGAACGCCACATTGCGCATGCAGTGCACAACCAGCATCTCCAATCTTCCTCTGCAAGATTCTGTCTTGCGATGCAATACATATATGCAACGGGGAAAAGCCCTACTACAACCATAGCAATTCAGCATTTGCCCGATATCATGAGTTAAATGCACGAGGCAATATTGCGGCACACTTCTTGAGTAGTACGCTGAAAGATGATCCTTCGCCTGCATCCCGACACGGAGGAGACAACCGCCCTCCACAGGGAGCGGCGCCAGCTTCAGGGAGGCCGCCATGCCCAGCCGGATAGGAGTATACGTCTGCCATTGCGGCACCAACATCGCCGGACGTGTCGATTCGGAGGGCGTGGCCCGCTTTGCGGCCGGGCTCAAGAACGTGGCCGTCGCGCGGGACTACAAGTTCATGTGCTCCGACCCTGGCCAGGACATGATCATCAAGGACATCCGGGAAATGGGGCTGACCCGCGTGGTGGTGGCCTCCTGCTCGCCCCGGCTGCACGAGAAGACCTTCCAGAAGGCCTGCCAACGCGGAGGCCTGAACCCCTTCCTGTTCCAGATGACCTGCATCCGCGAACACTGCTCCTGGGTCGTGGCCGACCCGGCCGAGGCCACGGCCAAGGCCAAGAGCCTGGTGGCCGGGGCTGTGTCGCGCGTGAATGAACATGAGGAGCTCTTCTCCCGCGTGGAGACCGTGCACCCGGACGTGCTGGTGGTGGGCGGCGGCATTGCGGGAATCCAGGCGGCTCTCGACATTGCCCGGTCCGGGCACAAGGTGCACCTGGTGGAGCGGGGCCCGTCCATCGGCGGGCACATGACCCAGTTCGACAAGACCTTCCCCACGCTGGACTGCGCCGCCTGCATCTCCACCCCCAAGATGGTGGCCGTGGCCCAGGAGCCCAACATCAACCTCATGACCATGAGCGACGTGGTGGAGGTCAAGGGCTACGTGGGCAACTACACGGCGCGCATCCGCACCCGGCCGCGCTACATCAACGAGGACCGCTGCACGGGCTGCGGCCTGTGCATGGAGAAGTGCCCCAAGAGCGTGCCCAGCGAGTTCGAGGAAGGCCTGGGCAAGCGCAAGGCCGTGCACCGCAATTCGCCCCAAAGCGTACCCAACACCCCGGTCATTGATGCCGAAAGCTGCATCTATCTGATCAAAGGCAAGTGCGGAGCCTGCCAGAAGAACTGCCCGTCCCAGGCCATAGACTTCGAACAGCGGGAGAGCTTCCTGGACGTGCAGGTAGGCACCATCGTCCTGGCCACGGGATTCGACATTCTCGATCCCACGGCCCTGTCACAGTATGGCTACGGCCGCTATCCCGAGGTTTACACGGGCCTGCAGTTCGAGCGCCTGAACAACGCCGTGGGCCCCACCGGCGGCAAGATCCTCATGAAGAACGGACAGGCCCCGGAGAGCGTGGCCATCATCCACTGCGTGGGCAGCCGCGACAAGGCCAACCACGAATACTGCTCGCGGGTGTGCTGCATGTATGCGCTCAAGTACGACCACCTGATCAAGGACAAGATCGGGCACCAGGCGCGAGTGTTCAATTTCTACATCGACATGCGCTGCTTCGGAAAGGGCTACGAGGAATTCTACCGCCGCGTTCAGGAGGAAGGCGTCACCTTCATCCGCGGGCGGCCTTCCGAGGTCACGGACCAGAGCCTGAGCGCGGAAGAGGACGAAAAGCTTATCGTCGTCGCCGAGGACACCCTGCTGGGCCGGCCGGTGCGCGTGGCCGTGGACATGGTGGTGCTCTGCACGGCCATGCAGGCGCGCAAGGACGCCTCCGAGGTGGCCCGGATCTTCGGCGTCAGCTGCGGCCAGGACGGCTTCTTCCTGGAGGAGCACCCCAAGCTCGGGCCGGTGTCCACCGCCACCGACGGCATCTTCCTGGCCGGAACCTGCCAGGGGCCCAAGGACATCCCCGACGCCGTGGCCCACGCCTCGGGCGGAGCGGGCCAGGCCTTGAGTCTGGCCGCGCGCGGCGAGGTCAGCATCTCGCCCACGGTCTCCTGGATCAACCCCGACATCTGCATCGGCTGCAAGATGTGCGTCGGCCTGTGCGCCTACTCGGCCATCGAGTTCGACGAGCGGCGCAAGGTTTGCGTCATCAACGAGGCCATGTGCAAGGGCTGCGGCAGCTGTGCCGGGCATTGCCCCAGCGGGGCGGCCCAGGTGCGCCACTTCAGCGAGAAGCAGATCTTCGCCGAGTTGGAGGGGCTGTTTCTGCCCGCGCCGCCGGTCCGGCCACCCGCCGGGGCCAGTGTCGCCTGACCTGCAAGCCGAGGGAGGAGAACATGCAAGAGCTGACCGTCATCCCCGAGACCCAGAGCGAGCCCATGCCCGACGCGGCCTTTGAGCCGGCCATCGTGGCCTTTGTCTGCAACTGGTGCACCTACACCGCGGCGGACCTGGCCGGAACCTCGCGCATGGTCCAGACGCCCAACGTCCGGCTGGTGCGCATGATGTGCACCGGCATGGTGGACCCCAAGTACATCATCAAGGCCCTGCTCGGCGGGGCCGATGCCGTGCTGATCTCCGGCTGCCACCCGGGCGACTGCCACTACATCAACGGCAACTACAAGGCCCGCAGGCGCGTAAAGCTGCTCATGGAGATCCTGCCGCGTTTCGGCATCGATTCCCGCAGGATCAAGCTGACCTGGGTGGGCGCCAGCGAGGGCAACGAGTTCGCCGCCACGGTGAACCGCTTCTCGGCAGAGATCAAGGAGCTGGGACCCATCGACACCCGGCGTCTGCCGTTGCTTTGAACCATAGCTTTGCGGAGGCACGTCATGGGAAGCATCGCACGAATCGAGGTCAAGGACGGCAACCCGGTGGCCGCGCTCCAGGGCTTCTGCGCCCAGCTGCTGGCGGACGGCGAGGTCTCGGCCGTGTTCGCGCCCCGGCGACTGCCCGCAGGCGGCGGCACCATGCCCGCCCTGGTGGCCGATGCGGAACAGTTCCACGACGTGGACCCCCTGGCCCCGTCCTTCCGCCTCAACGCGGCCAGAATGCTCACCCGGCTGACCAGGGGCGCGGACGAAGGCGGGCTGGTGGCCGCGCTGCTCAGACCCTGCGAGGTCCGGGCCTTCGTCGAGCTGTGCAAGCTCAACCAAGGCAGCCTGGAGAACACGCTGCTCGTGAGCCTGGATTGCCCCGGCGCCTTCACCAACGCCGACGCAGGACGCTTTGCCGGCAACCGGGGCAACACCGAGGCCCTGCTCGGATTCCTGCGCGCGGACGGACGCGGGGACTTCGGCGGCGTGCAGATCGCCAGGGCATGCCGCACCTGCGAACACCCCACGGGCGCTGAGGCGGACCTGTCCATCGGCTTGTTCGGCCAGGACCCGGCAAAAGGCCTGTTGCTTATGGCCAACACCCCCAGGGGCGAGGGCTTCATGAACCGCCTGGGCCTGCCCGAGGCCACGGACGACGGCGCACGCGGCAAGGCCCTGGAGGCCTTGCTGGCCGAACGCCGCGCGGCGCAGGAGCAGTTGTTCGCCGAGACCACCGCCGCCACCTCGGACATGTCCGGGCTGTCCACGTTCCTCTCGGCCTGCGTCAACTGCTACAACTGCCGCACGGCCTGCCCAGTGTGCTACTGCAAGGAATGCGTTTTCTTGACCGACGTGTTTGAGCACAAGCCCTGGCAGTACCTGTCCTGGGCCCGCCAGCGCGGCGCGCTCAAGATGCCCACGGACACGGTGTTCTTCCACCTCACGCGGCTGGCCCACATGAGCACCGCCTGCGTGGGCTGCGGCCAGTGCTCCAACGCCTGCCCCAACGATGTGCCGGTGATGGAGCTGTTCAAGACCATCGCCGCCAGCACGCAGAAGGCCTTCGAGTACGAGGCGGGCAGAGACCCCGGCGAGGCGCCGCCCCTGTCCGTGTTCCGGGAGCGGGAATTCCCGGAGCTTACCGGAGGACTAGACTAGCCGGACCGCCTGGTGGCGGCCAATGCAGGGAACGCGGGAGGGCCAGATGAAGAAGGAATACGGAGCACTGGTTGTGGGGGCCGGCATCGGCGGCATCAGGTCCGCCTTGGACCTGGCCGAGACCGGCCTCAAGGTGGCCCTCATCGACGCCCGGCCAAACCTGGGGGGCATCCTGACGCAGTTGGACCACCAGTTCCCCTCGGACCACTGCGGCATGTGCAAGATGCTGCCCCTGACCCAGCGCGACCAGTCCAGCCAGTACTGCCTGCGCAAGGGCGTCTTCCACAAGAACATCGACATCTACCTGCACACGGAGCTCTCCGGCCTGGAAGGCGACCCCGGCAAGTTCCAGGCCACCCTGCGCCGCCGCTCCACCTTTGTCGACCCCACGCGCTGCGTGAGCTGCGGGCTGTGCGCAGAGGTCTGCCCGGCGCGCGTGCCCAGCGAGTTCAACGCTGGCCTGGCCCAGCGCACGGCCGTGTACCTGCCCGTGCCGCACAACATTCCCAACCACTACGTGGTGGACCTGGACAACTGCCTGCGCTGCTGGCGCTGCTATGAGGCCTGCCCGACAAAGGCCATCGACTTCAAGTTCGAGCAGCGCAGGCAATTCAACATTATCGTTGCCACGCCGGATGAGCGGCTCGCCCAGGATCTCCCCCTCTGGCTCAAGGACGAGAACTTCCCGCTGCACCCCACAGCCTCCGGAGAAGAAGCCCTGGCGCTTCTGTCGGACGGGCTGGACTGCGGGCTCATGCTGCTGGACCTGGACCTGCCGCAGGCCGAGGCCGAGCGCACCCTGCGCCGGGCGCTTGAGCTGCGCCCAAGTCTCGCCGTGGCGCTGCTGGCCTCTCCGGACAAGGACGAAGCCGTGGCGGCGCTGCTCAAGCTGGGCGCGCGCGAAGTTCTGGCCAAGCCGCTCCGGCAGGCCCAGGCCGTGCCCTGGCTGGACAAGCTGTTCATGCGCCTGGTCTCGGACGAAAGCTTCAGCATCGAGGTGGGCGCGGTGATCCTGGCCGCAGGATTCGAATGCTACAATCCAGCCGATAATCCGAGCGGCTGCGCCGACCTGCTGCTCTACGGCAGCCATCCCGGCGTGTTCACGTCGCTTGAGTTCGAGCGTTTGGCCAGCCCCACCGGGCCAAGCCAAGGCCGCCTCGCCCGCCCTGGCGACGGCAAGCCCCTCAAGCGCATCGCCTGGCTGCAGTGCGTGGGCTCGCGCGACGTGAAGAAGCAGGCCGACTTCTGCTCCTCCTTCTGCTGCATGATCTCCATCAAGCAGGCCCTGCTGGCCAAGCGCCTCACGCATGGCGAGGCCAGCGCCACCATCTTCTACATGGACATGCGGACCTCCGGCCGGGACTACCAGCGCTACCGCGACGAGGCCGAGAACACCGCCGGGGTGCGTTTCGTTCCCGCCCGCCCGCACACCATCCTGCCTGGCCCGGACGGGGATCTGCTGATCCAGTACCATGACTATTCCGGGGAACTGCGCGAGGAAGTCTTCGACGCCCTGGTCCTGGCCGTGGGCGCGCGGCCGCCCAAGTCCATGGAGCGGCTGGCCCAGGCCGCAGGCATCGAGGTCAACGAAAGCGGCTTCTGCGCCACCAAGGCCCTTTCCCCAAGCCGCACCAGCCGACTGGGCGTTTTCGCCGCCGGGGCCTTCGGCGAGCCGACCGACATCCGGGGCTCCTTGATCCAGGCCGGCGCCGCAGCCATGGGCGCCTCGCGCATGATCCGGATCTATCACGGCCCGCGCGATGAGACGCCGGAAGCGGCGCCGGAGTACACGGACGTCTCCCGGCAGGCGCCGCGCGTGCTCATGGCCCTGTGCACCTCCTGCCCGACCCTGGAACGCAACGTAAACGCGGAGCTCCTGCACCAGCGCATGGCGGTGCTGCCCGGAGTGGTCAAGGTGGTGGACGTTGAGCGCGCCTGCACCCGCGAAGGCTGGGACACCCTGCGCCAAGAGGCCGCGTTGGCTGCGCCCAACCGCGTGCTCATCGGGGCTTGCCTGCCCTACGTCCACGTTCCCCGTCTGCGCGAGCTGGGCGAGGCCCTGAAGCTCAACCCGGCCCTCATGGACGTGGTGGACATACACACTGCCAGCCTTGCCGGACGGGCCTCCAGTTTCGGCGGGCATGCCGCCTGCCTGGCCAGCTGTGCTTCCGGCTGCGGTGCTGAACCGGACGCCGGCACTGCCCTCTGCGACTGCGGCGAGGGCGCGCGCACCGACGAAATGAGTTCGCTCCTGGCCATGTCCGCGGCCAAGCTTCTGGGCGCGGACCCCTCGACCCTGCCGCAGGCCACGCCGGTTTCGCCCCAGGCGCTGGTGGTGGGCGGCGGACTGGCGGGCATGACTGCGGCCATGGGCATCGCCGACCAGGGCTTCAAGGTGGTTCTGGTGGAGGAGGCCGAACACTTGGGCGGCCAGGCCATGAATCTGCGCTACACCCTGGAGGGCGACGACCCCGTGCACTTCATGGAGGATTTGATTGAACAAGTGGAGAAGAACCCGAACATCCGCGTGCTCAAGGATTCTCGCGTGGTGCTCTCGCGCGGGAAGGCCGGACGCTTCGTCACCGTCGTAGCCACGGGCGAGGGCGTGGCCCACACCCTGCACCACGGGGCCACCATCTTGGCCACAGGCGGGCACGAGGTGAAGGTTTACGAGTACGGCAACCGGGTGCACAAGTGCGTGTTGACGCAGTTGGAGCTGGAGCAGCGCCTTGCTGCGGGCTCCGTGGACGTCTCAAGCCTCTCGGGCGTGGCCATGATCCAGTGCTGGCGCTCGCGCGAGGAGTCCCGCAACTATTGCAGCCGGGTCTGCTGCCAGGGTGCGCTCAAGAACATCCTGATGCTCAAGAAGCGCAACCCCGGCTTGCCGGTCTACGTCTTCTACCGCGACATCATGACCACCGGCTTCTCCGAGCGTTTCTACACCGAGGCGCGGCGCAGCGGGGCCGTGTTCATACGCTACACGCCCGACAACAAGCCCAGGGTGGGCTTCAAGGACGACAATCCGGTAATCATCGCGCTGGACCCGGTGCTGGGCCTGGAAATTGAGATCAGACCCGACCTGCTCGTGCTCTCCAGCGGCGTGGAGCCGGGCGATGCCTCGGAAATTGCCGACCTCTTCGGGGTGGGCCTCACCTCCGACGGCTTTTTCCAAGAGGCCGAGAGCAAGTGGCGGCCCGTGGACTTCCTCAAGCACGGCGTTTTTGCCTGCGGCTTGGCCCTGGGGCCAGCCACCATGCGCGACAGCCTGCTCTCGGCCAAGGCGGCGGCCCAGCGCGTGGTGCGTATCCTGAGCGAAAAGCAGCTCTCCTGCGGCAACGTGGTGGCCGAGGTCCGCGACACCCTGTGCTCGCGCTGCGGCCGCTGCATCTCCGTGTGCCCGTATGGGGCGCGCTCCCTCGACCTGGACCGCGACAAGATCGTGGTGGACGAGCTTTTGTGCCAGGGCTGCGGCTCGTGCATGGCCGCCTGCCCCAACAGCGCAACGGTGCTGCGCGGCTTCCACGACGAGCAGGTCATGGCCGTCATCGACGCGGCGCTTGCCGTGCAGCCCGCCGCAGCCAGGCTCTGACCGTGAGGAGATCGCCATGAAAAACACGCACACGCCCATCTCCTTCACCCCTGAAACGCGCTCGCGCTCCGGGGATGGAATGCTGACCGCGCTTCAGGACATGGTCCGCGCCTGCATGCAGTGCGGCACCTGCACGGCCTCCTGCCCCAACGCCTTCGCCATGGACCTGGCCCCGCGCCAGATGTGGCGGATGCTGCTCTTTGGACTGAAGCAGGAAGTGCTGGAGAGCCGCACCTTTTGGCTCTGCTCGGCGTGCTACTCCTGCACCCTGCGCTGTCCGCGCGGCCTGCCCCTGACGGCGGCCATGTCTGCGCTCAAGCGTCTGGCAACAGCCGAGGGTGGCTCCGCCAACAGGAAGAAGGCCCTGTTCTACCAGGAATTCATGCACAACGTGGAGCAAAACGGGCGCATCCAGGAGATGAGCTTCATGTGCCGCTACTTTCTGGCCATGCACAATCCGCTTCTGCCCCTGGAATATGGGCCGCTGGGCCTGAAGCTTCTGGCCAAGGGCAAACTGCACCTGGGCGGCAGCGGCCAGCGCGGCAGGCTCGGCCCGCTCTTCGCCAAGGTCCGCAGCATGGAGGCGACAACATGAAGTACGCATACTACCCTGGGTGTTCCCTCGGAACCAGCGCCGAGGAATATGACGTGTCCAGCCGCGAGGTGCTGCACCGGCTCGGTGTGGAGCTCTCCGAGATACCGGACTGGACCTGCTGCGGCGCCAGCGCGGTCGAGCCCGTGAGCCGCCTGCTGACCCTGGCCCTGCCCGCGCGCAACCTGGCCCTGGCCGAGCGAGAAACTCCTGGCCTGGACATGGTCGTGCCGTGCAGCGCCTGCTACCTGAACCACCTTCGTGTGGGCCGCGAGTGTGCGGTGGACCGCTCTCTGCCGGGCCGGATCAACGAAGCCCTGGGGGCCGAGGGCCTGAGCTATGCCGGCAAGGTCCGGGTCCGGCACCTGCTGGACGTCCTGGCCAACGACATCGGGCCAGAGGCCGTGGCGGCCCAGGTCAGCCGCAGCCTGGAGGGGCTCCGCGTGGCCCCGTACTACGGCTGCCAGGCCCTGCGGCCCTATGCCTTGTTCGACGACCCCGAGCATCCCCGGTCCATGAACCCGCTCATCAAGGCCCTGGGCGCCACGGTGTTCGACTGGGACATGGGCGGCCGCTGCTGCGGGGCCTCTCTCATGGCCACCAGGCGCGACGTGGCTCTGGTCTCCGTGGCCGCCATATTGGACGCCGCAGCCGGGGCCGACGTCATCGTCACGGTCTGCCCCATGTGCCAGATGAATCTGGAGGCGTACCAGAGCCAGGCGCACCACGCGGACACCATCTCGGTTTTATACCTGCCCCAGCTTCTGGGGCTGGCCTTCGGGCTGACGGACGAGCAGACGCTTTTGCACAAGAACCTGGCGGTGACGGGCGCCCTCAAGGACAAACTTTGCGCATGCGAAGCCGCCAGTGCTTGACAGACAAGGACAATCCAACCGGAGGGTAGGCACATGTTCAAGGACATTCTTCTCGCCATCACACCGTCGGAGTTGTGCGACTGCGCCGCCGAGGCGGCCTTCCACTTCGCGCAGCGCTTCGAGTCCCGCCTGGTCATCGCGCACGTCTGCGGCATGGCCCAGGGCTGGGGCGACATGGAGTTCCTGGAGTCCTCCGGGGAGGTGGCCAAGATCAAGGCCTCGGTGGAGGAATACTACAAGGAAAAGCTTCGCGGCCTCGACAACTACGAAGTGAAGGTCGTGCCCGGCGTGCCCCATGTGGAGATCCTGCGCATCGCCCGCAAGATGAACGCGGACCTTGTGGTCATGGGGCCGCACACCAAGGAGTATTCCGAACAGCGCTCGCGCATGTGGGGCATGACCGGCAGCACGCTGGAGCAGGTCAGCCAGAAGGCCGCCTGCCCAGTGATGATCGTGGCCAAGTCCACCCCATACGGCGAGCACAACTTCCTGAACATCGTGGCGGCCACGGACTTCTCCGATCAGGCCGACTGCGCGGTGCACTACGGCGGGCAGATCGCCCGGCACTACAAGGCCGCACTCACCGTGTTCCACTGCGTGGACCTGAGCGGCGAGAGCGGCCGGGTGTCCCTCGGGCATGACGAGATCAAGCGCGCCATAGCCGAAAGCAAGGCCCACCTGGAGGAGAGCTACGGCGACAAGCTGCGCGGCATCAAGAACTGCTCCTTCGAGTCCTGGGAAGGCATGCCGGCCATGGAGATTCTGAAGCTCGCCAGGATGCGCGAGGCCAACCTCATCATGGTGGCCCACCACACCCGCGAGCGCGACCCGGAAAAGGCATTCCTGGGCTCCACCGTGGTCCAGGTGGCGCTCAATTCCCCCTGCCCCACCATCAGCGTGAACCGGCACTTCGACCTGCGCTGCGGCCTGATGTACGACCAGGCCGGCGAGGCCGTGGAAACGCCGCACAAGGCCGCTGCCGGGGCCGGAGGATGACGCCATGTCCGAACGAAGCAAGGTGCTGGTGGTGGACGATGAAAAGCGCTTCGCCGACAACATGGCGAAGCTGCTGGAGGTGAACGGCCTCTTGGCCGAGAAGGCCTACAGCGGTGAGGAGGCCGTGGAGGAGCTGCGCAGGAACGCCTACGATGTGGTGCTTCTGGACATGCGGCTGCCGGGCCTCACCGGCAAGGGCACCTTGGAGCGCCTGCGCGAGGCGGGGGTGGCGGCCAAGGTCATCGTGGTCACCGGCCACGCCTCAACCGACGACGCCGTGGAGCTCCTCCGCCTCGGGGCCTTCGATTACATCCTCAAGCCCTGCAAGACCGAGAAGATCCTGGAGCTCATCGACAGGGCGCACAGGAAGAAGCTGGAGGAAGAGCGCGGCGGCTAGCGGCCGCGCGCTCCAGAAGGCCCGCAACCATACCAACCAAGGAGGCGCCTCATGGGCGAAGCGGCGACCGTGATTCTGCCCAAGCAAAGCGTGTTCCTCTCCAAGGTGATGGACATGCTTCCCGAGGGTGGGCACCTTTCTCTGTGTCTAACGTGCGGCCTGTGCACTTCTGGCTGCCCCGCCAGCGGGCTGCACGATATGGACCCGCGCAAGTTCCTGCGGCTATGCGCTCTGGGCCAGGATGAAATGGTGCTCTCCACCCCCTGGGTCTGGATGTGCACCATGTGCCAGCGCTGCGTTTACGCCTGCCCCATGGCGATAGACATACCCCGGCTGATATACGAGGCCCGCGCCGCCTGGCCGCGGGAGGACAGGCCCAAGGGCATCCGCGGCTCCTGCGACCAAGCCCTGAACACCGAGGGCAACTCGGCCATGGGCGCCCGCAGCGAGGACTTCGTGTTCGTGGCCGGGGACATCCTCGAGGAGGTCAAGGAGTCGCAGCCAGAATGGGAGGCCCTGGAGGTCTCCTTCAACCGACCGGGCGCGGAATACTTCCTGAACCAGAACTCCCGCGAGCCCGTGACCGAGCCCGACGAAATGGTTCCGCTGTGGAAGATTCTGCACACAGTGGGCTGCGACTGGACTTATGGCACCACCGGCTGGGCAGCAGAGAACTACTGCATGTTCCTGGCCGACGATGCCGCCTGGGAGACCATTGTGCGCAACAAGGTCAAGGCCGTGGAGGAGCTGGGGTGCCGATATTGGCTGAACACCGAGTGAGGCCACGAGATGTACGCAGTCCGGGCCGGATTGCAAAAGTTCAAGATCACTCCCAAGTTCGAGATCGAAAGCATCATCCGCCTGTATGCGCGCTGGATACGCGAAGGCAGGCTCAAGGTCAGCTCCGACTGGAACCGGGAGCTTGGCGTGACCTTCACGGTGCAGGACCCCTGCCAACTGGTGCGCAAATCCTATGGCGACCCCGTGGCCGAAGACCTGCGCTTCGTGGTCAAGGCCGTGGTGGGCGAAGAGCACTTCATCGAGATGTACCCCAACAAGTCCAACAACTACTGTTGCGGCGGGGGCGGAGGCTACCTCCAGTCGGGCTACACCGAGGAGCGCCGGGCCTATGGAGAACGCAAGCTGCGGCAGATCGTGGAAACCGGTGCGGACTACTGCATCGCGCCCTGCCACAACTGCCATTCGCAGATTCATGACCTCTCGGAACATTCCGGGAAGCACTTCCCCGTGGTCCATTTGTGGACCCTGATCTGCCTGTCCATGGGCTGTCTCGGCGAGAACGAGCGCAGCTACCTGGGCGAAGACCTGGCCGGCGTGGGGCTGTGACGCATTTCGGAGTGCGCCCGGTCCCCGTCAAGACAAGGGCCGGGCCGCTTCGAAACATCCGCCCACGCAAGGAGGGTTTCGCCATGAGCGCCATCACACCCGCTTTCCTGCCAGAAGACCTTCACCAGCATCTCGCCAAGTCCGGCTTCAGCGCCTGCCTGGCCTGCGGGGCGTGCAGCAGCGGCTGCCCCACCACCAACGCGCCCGACAACCAGGGCTGGGACATCCGCAAGGTGCTGCGCATGCTGGCCTACGGCCTGGCGGGCGAGGTGATGAACTCCGACTTCCCCTGGCTGTGCACGGGCTGCGGACGCTGTTCCTACGCCTGCCCCATGGGCGTCGACATCGTGCCGGTGATGCTGCACATGAAGCACCTGCGCCCCCGCGACCAGGTGCCCGGCGTGCTGCAGAAGGGCACTGCCAACAACCTCGCCACCGGCAACAACATGGCCATCCCCCGGGACGACTATCTCCAGGGCATGGCCGAGCTGGGCCAGCAGATGGCGGACGAGGACTGCCCAGGCTTCTACGTGCCCGTGGACCACGAAGCCGCGGACATCCTGTTTTTTCCCAACTCCAAGGAGGTCTATGGCGACTTTGAGGACCAGTTCTGGTGGTGGAAGATCTTCTACGCCGCCCGCGAGAATTGGACCGTGCCCTCCGAGGGCTGGGAGGCCGTGGACTGGGCCCTGTTCACCGGCAACTACGAGGGCATCCGCGCCTTGGCCGAGCGCAAGATCCGCTACATCAAGCACCAGGGCATCAAGCGCATGATCATGCCGGATTGCGGCGGCGGGTCCTACGGCTGCCGCACGGGCATGAAATCCTGCGTGGAGCTGAACGAGGAGAACCGGGTCAACTTCATCTATCTCTACGAATACCTTAAGGAGATTATCCAGCAGGGCCGCATCAGGCTGGACAAACGCGTGCACGCGGGCAAGCGCTTCACCTGGCATGACTCATGTAAACATGGCCGCGAACTCTTGAAGCACTACGGCCAGGCCTTTTTCGACGAGCCACGCTGGATTCTCGCGCAGTGCGTGGACGAGTTCGTGGAGATGACCCCCAACCGCGAGGCCAGCTATTGCTGCGGCGCGGGCGGCGGCAACTGGCCAGGGCCTTTCGAGAAACAATCGGCCTTCCACGGCCGCTACAAGGCCGAGCAGATCCGGCGCAGCGGCGCGGACGTGGTGGTGGTGGGCTGCTCCAACTGCCGTGACCAGATCATGAAGCGGCTGCCCAAGTACTACAAGGATCTCAAGTACGAGGTGAAGTACCTCTGGCAGGTGGTGGCCGAGGCGCTGGTCATCGAGCCCTGGGCCGAGAACGAAATCGCGCAGGCCGCCGAATTGGCCCGCGCCCAGTGGGGAGCCTTCGGCATCAACCCCGAGGGGGAAATTTAAGCTTGGCTTAGACACACGCCCTCGGCGAGGCAAAAGGCTCCTGCCGGGGGCGTTCAAATAGCGCGAGGAAAGCATTCGCGGTTGGTGCCGAATTGCGCGCGGGTTTACGCATGCAAGCTATTGTGTCGCCAAAGTAACACACGGGTTGCACAAAATCAGCCCGCAACGAAAAAGCCCTCACGACTTCCATCGTAAGGGCTTGATCTTTCTGGTGCCGAGGGAGAGAATTGAACTCCCCACACGGGGATTTTCAGTCCCCTGCTCTACCAACTGAGCTACCTCGGCGCGCGTGAGAAAGCTCAACTACCCGAAGACGGCATCCCTTGGCAAGCGAAATTTTCGCTGCCCGAGGCCAAAGACGCGCCCGCTACAAGTCCCGGACCAGCATGCTCGCCAGCGACCGCGCCAGATCGCGGATGTCCGGCTGGTACACGCCGTTGCGGATCTGGGCCTTGAGTCCGCTGATGAGCGCAACGCGCTCCGTTTCTCCTGATGGTTGGCAATGGGCCTCGGTGGGCGGCGGACCCGAAAGGGGCCAAACCGCATCATGGGTGCGCTCGGTCATGTGTCTCCTCCCTTCTTGGCTCTCATCCGCGCGCGGCAATGGTCGGTCATGCCGGTGCGCGCGGGGAAAACGGGCAGGGACGGAAGGCCGCGGTGGGTGGGCTTGCGCCCCTGCCCGCTATACAGCGAAGTCCCTTTCGCCCGGAATCTCGACCGCCCTTATCCTGGGCTGCCGCGCTGCGGAACCGGTCGGTCAGTTCCGCTGCTGGCTTCTTATCGGCCCCCGCTGGCCGCTGGATTAGGTCCCGCTACGCACTTTTATTATTTCGTAGTATTCTTCAAAAAACTCGTGTAGATGGGCTTCATGGACCATCCGTTGCGAATCTGCCTCGTGCATGCTCCCGGCCCCCTGGGCCCCGCCTTCCAGGAGCTCGGCTGCGAGGTCTTGCAGCTCATGCCCCCGGAAAGCGGCGTGTTCGACCTGCCCGGCGCGCTACGCCAGCACAACTTCGCCCCGGACATGGTCTTCCAGCGCGAAAGGCTCGGCCCCCGCCTGCTTCTGGCGGGCCTGGAGACCATCTCCGCCGTGCGCGTGTTCTGGGCGCTCGATCCGCACCTCAACGCCTTCTGGCAGGCCGCATACGCCCGGCTCTTCGACCTGACCTTCTCCACCCAGCGCCGCTGGATGCCGCACCTGCAATATTGCGGGGCCGCCGTGCGCCACCTGCCCTGGTACGCCCCGGCGGGGCCCTTCACGCCCTTTGCCAACCGCCCGCACCTGGCCGGGTTCGTGGGCCGCCTGGGCCCCACGCGCCCGGCGCGCACCTGGCTGGCGCAACTGCTGCGCACGTTGCTGCCCCAGGACTTCGCACTGCAGGACAACCTGGCCTTCGAGCCCATGCTCGACTTCTACCGCGCCACCAAACTCGTGCCCAACGAGTCCATCACCGGCGAGGTGAACTTCCGACTTTTCGAGGCCGCAGGCTGCGGTTGCGTGGTGCTGGCCCAGGATCTGGGGCAGGAGCAGGCGGAGCTTTTCGAGCCGGGCCGCGAGATGCTCGTCTGCGCCGAGGCCTTGGAGCTGGCGGAGCACGTGCGGATGCTGGCCGGACGCCCCGCCCTGGCCGAGGCCATGGGCCGGGCCGCCCACGAGCGCGCCCAGCGCGAGCACTCGCCCTTGGCCCGGGCGCGCTCCATCCTGCGCGAGGCCGCAGGGGCGGCGCGCCAGGCCGCAACGGGGCAGGACGCCTGGCGCTGGCTCTCGCTGGCGCTGGCGGGACTGTTCGAGGCCGACCGCCTGGATGGCGCGGGCGAGGCGCTGGCGGCGGGGCTGGCCGCGCTCAATGCGCAGGACGGCTGGCGGGACGACCCGATGCTGCTCACGGCGCGGCTGCGTGTGGCCCACGCCCTGGGCCGGGCCGACGAGCTTGCGGACCTGCTGTGCCGGGCCGAGGCCCTGCCCGACGACAAATTTTGCGATGGACCCGGCCTGATCCTGGCCCTCACGGCCTCGGCCAGCGCCCTGGGCCTGGGCCGCCCGGTCCCCGCTGCCAACGCCGCGCCCCAAGCCCCAAACATAGCGCTGGCGCTGGCGTTCGCGCGGCGCGCCGGCGTTTGCCCGCCCGCTGGCCATGCCGATCCCGCGCAGGTGCTGCTGGCCTGGGCGGAGCGCCTCAACAACGCCCCCACGCCGCCGCGCGCCGGGTTCTCTTACGATGCCCGGCGCCATTTGCCGGGCTCGGCCATGGAATGCCTGCACAGCGCCCTGGCGTTGAGTCCCGGCAACCTGGCCGCGCTGCGGGCCGCGGCGGCCCACTTGGCGCTGGCTCCCGGCACGGAGGCGCTGCGCGTGGGCCTGCTCTCCGATGTCAGCCTGCACGCCCGCGACGACTGGCGCATCGGCCTGGAGCTGGGCCTGTGCAACCTGCAAACCTTCCGGCCCGGCCCTGGCCTCGCGGAAATCGTCCTGGCCGCCCAAACGGCCCAGACCCAAGGCGAAGAGCAGCTCTTCGCCGAGGCCTTGGCCCAGGCCGACGCCTCGGGCCGCATCCGCCGGGCCCTGGCCAAACATTAAAAAAGAGCCTGCCCCGCCCCCCCTAGAAACTCCAGCGGCAGCCCAGCTCCAGGCTATGGGCCTGGAACCTTTCGCGCAGCGTGCCGGAATACCGGGCATACTGCGACAGTCCGCCGCCCTCGTGGCGCGTCAGCCCGGCGCGCAAGAGCAGGCTGTCCCGGGGCGTGTCGTCGCCATAGGTTTGGAAGCTCTGGGAATATCCGCTGAAAGAGGCCCGCATGGTCCTGCTGTCCAGGGGCGTTTCGCGCTGCCAGCCCAGGGCCGCCTCGGAAACCAGGACAGAGCCTCCGGCCAGATCCGCGCGCCTGCCGAGCGCCAGTTCGGCTCCGGTGCGCAGGGTCTGGACCGTGGCGGCCCGCACGTCCAGGTCCAGGTCGCCCGCGCCGTTCTCCGCAAAAGCGTTCTGCCGGTGCAGGCCATAGGCCACCTCCACCGCCGGGGCCAGGGTCCAGCCGCTGTGCTCCAGGGCCACGCGCCGGCCCGCCCGCAGGCGCAGGTTCGCCCCCTCGCCGCTCTGGTTGGAGCGCGCCACCCGGTCCGTCACCGCCGTCAAAATATGCCGGCGGGCCTCGGTGAAGGCTGCGTCCAGGGTCAGATCGCTGTTGATGAAATACCCGCCGCTGTTCCAAAAACCATAGGCCGACACGCTCACTGTGGTGGTGTCGCTGTCGCCGCCATCCTGCTCCCAGTCCAAATGGGTGCGCGCATAGCCCGCGCCCAAGCCCAGCACAAGCTCCCGGTCCACACGCCTGTCCGCCCCGCCGTGCAGCGCCGCCGTCACAGCAGTGAAGGGCACGGCGTCCCTGGCGTTATCGCGCAGGTATTCGCCCGTGCCGCGCAGCCACAGCCCCCAGTGGCTGGCCTTGGCCTGGCGCTGGCCCAAGCGTGGCAGCACTCCGGCCAGCTCCTCCAGCCCGCCCGCAAAGGCCAGCAGAATGGGCTTGTCGTCCGTGGCGAGATTTGTGGCGGAATCGGCGCCGTCGGAATCCAACCCCAGAGCCAACGTGGTGGCGCGGGCGTCGAGGGAGGCGGCCTGCAAGGCGCTGGCGCGCAAAGAGACGGTGTTCAGCGCCTCGAAGCGCGCGGGCGAGAACTGGCTCACGGCCTGGGCCACGCTGGCCCCCTGGCCGCTCAGTGTCAGGGTGTCCAGAGCGTTGTACACGCCTTCCAGGTCGCTGGAGACGCGGGGCACGAGGGAGTCCATGTACGTGCCCATGCGGGAAGCGCTCCCGGAGCCGGAGGCCGCAGCCTTGAAGGACAGCACCGGCGCGCCGGAAAGAGCCTGGGCGTAGACGTAGCTGGAGCCCGGCAGCCAGCCGTCGGTGTCGACGCCGGCGGGCGGGCTGAAGGCCAACGCGCGGTTCTGCAGCCCGCCGCCATCGCCCCACCCGGCTATGGGCGCGGCGATGCCCGTGTACAGGGCGTAGCCCACGGGCACAACGATCTGCACCATGTTGGTGGGCAGCGTGGGCAGGGCGAACTTGTCGCGTATCTGCTCCGCCGTGAGCCCGCGCACTTCGCTGGCGCGCATCATCCACGAGCCGACGGCGCTGGAGCCGGGGGTGCCCGTGGGGTTGTAGAAACGCACGAACTGCTGGGCCTGGGTCACACGGATGAGGGTGACGCCGGTGCCGGTGTCGAAAGGCGGGGTGCCGCCCAGGAGGGTGTTGATGGCGGCCGCGGAGTAGACTCCGTCGCCCACGAAGGTTCCCACCGGCTGGGCCAGGGTGGCCCAGTCCAGGGCGCGGGCCGGGCCGGCCGCCAGCAGCAGGGCGACCAGCTGGGCGTAGACGAGCCAGCGCGCCAGCCGCAGGCCGAGGACTCGCTGTGCCGTGTGCGGGGTCATGGGACGCGACACTACCCTGTCCGGCGCTTCCTGACCAGAGCCTCCAGGCAGCGCGGACCAGGCCTTTTCGCTTGCCTGAGGCGGTTTTGGAGGAATGATCCCCCAAAAAATATTCTCTTTCCCCTTCTCCGTTTTCCCGCGTGCCCTTTACTTGGCCTCGGCCCCCAGGAACCTGCCGGTAACGGACTGCGGGTTGGCCATGATCTCCTCGGGCGTGCCCTGGGCCACTATCTGCCCGCCGGACTCGCCGCCGCCGGGGCCGAGGTCGAACACGTAGTCCGAGGCCAGGACCACATCGGCGTTGTGCTCGATGACGATGACCGAAGCGCCCTTGTCCACCAGGCGGTGCAGCACGCGGATGAGCTTGCCCACCTCGTGCATGTGCAGGCCGGTGGTGGGCTCGTCGAGGATGTACAGCGCGCCGGGCAGGTTTCTTTTGCCCAGTTCGCGGGAGATCTTGATGCGCTGGGCCTCGCCGCCGGAGAGCGTGGTGGCGGGCTGGCCCAGGCGCAGGTAGGACAGGCCCACCTGCTCCAGCACCTCCAGCCGCCGCGACAGGGCGGTGTGCGCGCCGAAGAACTCGCGCGCCTCGGCCACGGTCATCTCCAGCACCTCGGCGATATTCTTGCCCTTGTGGCGCACTTCCAGCGTCTGGGAATTGTAGCGCCTGCCCTTGCACACGTCGCAGGTAACGAAGACATCGGGCAGGAAGTGCATCTCCACGCGGATCTGGCCGTCGCCCTGGCAGGCCTCGCAGCGGCCGCCCTTGACGTTGAAGCTGAAGCGTCCGGGGGCGTAGCCGCGCATCTTGGCGTCCTTGGAGTTGGCGAAGATGTTGCGGATCTCGTCAAAGGCCTTGGTGTAGGTGGCCGGGTTGGAGCGCGGGGTGCGGCCGATGGGCGTCTGGTCGATGGCGATGATCTTTTCGATGGCCTGTGCGCCGATGAAGCTCTCCACCGGTCCGGGCTGGTCGACCTTGATGCCCTGGGCCAAGGCCAGGTGCTTGTACAGGGTATCGACCACCAGCGAACTTTTGCCCGAGCCGGACACGCCGGTGAAGCAGACCAGCACGCCCAGCGGGATGTCGAGGTCCAGGCCCTTCAGATTGTTGGCGCGCGCGCCGCGGATGCCCAGGTGGGTGTGGCCCTCTATGGCCATGGGCTGGCGGCGCTCGTCGGGCCGCCAGGAGCGCAGGTCGCCGCGCAGGTACTTGGCGGTCAGGGACTGGCTTTCGTTCATCAGCGCGTCCACGCTGCCCTGGAAGACGATCTCGCCGCCCAGCTCGCCGCTGCCCGGGCCCAGTTCGATGACGTGGTCGGCGCTCATGATGGTGGGTTCGTCGTGCTCCACCACGAGGACGGTGTTGCCGCGCGCCTGCAGGCTGCGCAGGGTCTTCAGAAGGCGCTCGTTGTCGCGCGGGTGCAGGCCGATGGACGGCTCGTCGAGCACGTAGGTGACGCCCACAAGGCCGCTGCCAAGCTGGCTGGCCAGGCGGATGCGCTGGGCCTCGCCGCCGGAGAGGGTGCCCATGTTGCGGGCCAGGCTGATGTAGTCGAGCCCCACGCCCTTCATGAAGCCCAGGCGGTGGGTCAGCTCCTTCATCAGCGGCCCGGCGATAGGCTCGTGCGCGCCGGAAAAATCCTGGGCGGAGAGCCAGTCCAGCGCGCGGGCGATGGAGAGCGAGCAGAACTGGTGGATGTTCAGGCCATCCACACGCGCGGGAACACGCACGGCCAGCACCTCGGCCTTGAGGCGCGCACCCTGGCAGACCGGGCAGGGGCGGCTCTGACGGTAGCGCGAGAGCTCGTCGCGCCAGACCGGCCCCATACTGAAGCCCTGTTCCAAAAGCGGAGCCACGCCGGGCCAGTCGCACGCGGCATCGCCGTCCACCAGGGCCTGGCGGGCGCGGGCGCTGAACTCGGAAAGCGGCGTGGACAGGGTGAAGCCGTGGCGCTTGCCCAGGCGCTTCAAGTCGTCCTCGTGCCGGGCGAAGAGCCGGGGGTTGCGCCAGGGCAAAAGCCCGCCAGCGGAGAGCGACAGGCCCTTATTGGGCGCCAGCAGGTCAAACTCGAAGGAGTCCACGCTGCCCAGGCCGGAGCATTCCGGGCAGGCGCCCTGGGGGCTGTTGAAGGAGAACAGCTGCGGGGTAAGCGCGGGCATGGACACGCCGCAGTCCGCGCAGGTGCTTGAGGTGCTGAAGAAGCGGTCGGCGCTTTTGCCTCCCGCGGTCTCGGGCGCGTGCTCGGAAACGATGAGACTGCCCTTGCCCTGGCGCAGGGCCAGCTCCACGGAGTCGCCCAGGCGCGGGCGGATGTCGGGCTTGATGGCCAGGCGGTCCACCACCAGCTCGATGGTGTGCTTCTTGAGCTTGTCCAGCTCCGGAACCTCGTCCAGGGCGTAGACCACGCCGTTGACGCGGGCGCGGGCAAAGCCCTCCTTGCGCAGGCGGTTCAAAAGGTCCTTGTGCGTGCCCTTCTGGTGCTCCACCAGCGGGGCCAGCAGCAGAATGCGCGTGCCCTCGGGCAGGGCCATGACGGACGCGAGGATCTCGTCGCCGCTTTGGGCGGCGATGGGCTTGCCGCACTGGGGGCAGAAATAGGTGCCCAGCCGGGCGAAGAACACGCGCAAAAAGTCGTATACCTCGGTGACTGTGCCCACGGTGGAGCGCGGGTTGCGCGTGGCCGACTGCTGCTCCAGCGAGATGGCGGGCGAGAGTCCCTCCACCTTGTCCACCTGCGGCTTGTCCATTTGGGGCAAAAACTGCCGGGCATAGGCCGAGAGCGACTCCACGTAGCGGCGCTGGCCCTCGGCGTAGACGATGTCGAAGGCCAGGGTGCTCTTGCCGGAGCCCGAAGGCCCGCAGACCACCACGAGCTTTTCGCGCGGGATGTCCAGGCTGAGGTTCTTGAGGTTGTGGTGGCGGGCCCCTTCAATATGGATGACGCCCCGTTCTGCCGGAAGGCTTGCCGGGGTTGTGGCGGCTTTTTCTGACATCCGCCACAAGTAACCATTCCAAACGCCCTGGCAAGGGTCCGGCAGACACTTGACGGAATCCTGGCGGCGGGCGTATTGTGCCATCTTCTGGTGTCTTCGGCACAGCGCCGGGGACGGATTCGGCCACTGGGCAGCGCGGACGCTCGCCGGAAGGGGGGAGCCATGTACGGACTGACTGACAACATCGTCGCCGGACCAGCCGGACAGATCACCGCCGGGCCAGCCGGACACTTCGAGGCCGGACCTTCCGGCAGCTTCACGCCCGGACCAGCCGGACACGTGACCATCAGCGAGGGCGGCTGGGTGCCCATAAGCGAAGCGGGCTACGTGCCCATCGACTGCACCCCCGCGCTCATCCCCTATTCGCCCTCCTCGGGCGGCATCCTCTTCACCGAAGGCTCCACGCAATCGCCCATCCCCAGCGCTTCGGGCCACTCGTCCGTAAGCGGCGGCGGCGGTGGTGGCCCAAGTGGCGGTGGCGGCATTTCTGGCGGCGTCTCCGGTGCTGCCAGCGGCGGCGGCGGCGGCGGGGCCGGAGGAGGAGGCGGTGTTTCCGGGGGCGGCGGCGGGGCCGTCGCGGGCGCAGGCGGCGTCAGCTCCGGCGGCGGCGGCAGCGGCGGCAGCAGCGGTGCTGGAATCGGCGGCGGCGGCGCGCCTGTCGGCGGCGGCGGATTGTTGAGCGGCACATCGATCGCGGCGACGGAACTCAAAAAGGGAATCCGCGTGATCGCGGGCGAACCTGAAATGGCGG
>Ga0209373_10000716_pt1 | contig 47548 bp, 41 predicted proteins | sample Higcelweek5metaG_FD_187173 | JGI IMG/M metagenome (GOLD analysis project Ga0209373, IMG submission 187173) | Freshwater pond sediment microbial communities from the University of Edinburgh, under environmental carbon perturbations - High... | ecosystem: Environmental > Aquatic > Freshwater >... | reverse complement strand
GGCGCCAACCGTGGGAGTATGACAAACCGCTCTATCGCCGACGCAACGGTATCGAGCGGCTGTTTCGACGGCTCAAGGCCTGGCGCCGCGTGTTCACGCGCTACGACAAGCTTGACCTCATGTACGCCGCCTTCATCACTGTGGCTCTTATCGCTGAGGCCCTACGTTAGTGTTAACAGGCCCTAGAGTGGCTCCGCCGTCCGCACGCAAGTGACGACACCGGACGGCAGACCCCGCGGACGCCTCTCTCCGCACCCTTCGACCGGCCTCTCGCGGGGCCGGCCGAAGCCTCCCGAAGACCTTCCCGACAGGCAACCTCATGAAAACATCGACCCTGCTGCTCCTGGCCGGGGCTTCCTGCATGGCCATGGCCGAAGCCCGGCCGATGACCGCGGACACCACCGGCGCCCCCCGCCTCGAGCGCTACGATTACTCGATGGACCTGGACATCGCCCGGGTCATCCAGACCACCGAGATTCCGAACGTCTGCGAAGTCGTGCCGATGCAGATGGTCTACGAGGACAGCCACGGCCAGCGCCACGTCCTCGAATACAGCGTCATGGGCCGCGGCTGCGGGAGCTATTGAGCGCCGCCGCCAGGCTCCCGCCCCCCGGGCCCTGAGCGAAGTCTCCCCCGACCAGCCGGCCTGGCCCGCCGGGTATCGGTGCGCATCCAGCTCGACGCGGTGTCGGAGGATGTGACCCTGGCGGCCGGCCTCACTGGCACGGGGATCGCCGGAACCTCTCGGCCAAGGTCACTCCCACGAGCGCCTGCAACTGTCACATAACTTCCGACCGCCGCTTACTTGTCGACTTGTCACTCCCCTGCGAAAAATTGCCGCATTGATAAATGAAACTTACCCCGAGTCCACCGGAAATTCTTTATTTGGACTCATCCGGTACCACAGGCCTTTGTTCAAACATATCAACGCGCCACGCGAATTATTACACCAGATAAATGACAGCATTACCAAAACATGCGTCAAAATGACCAGCAAGCGAACCGCACCACATCAAAGTGCTATTTCCCAGCACCACAAAGAGCGGCACCGCACAGATTATTACGCAATACAAATAACAGCATTACCAAAAAACACCTCAAAAGAGCCAGCCGGCGAACCGCACCCCGTTGCCGGGAAGCTACTTTCGCCACTCTCACCCCCCCCTGAAACCCCCGCCACATCTAGCTTCAAACGATTCATACGGCCCCTGACGGGCATGCGGTAATTGTTGCCCATTTGGTCAAAAGTCTTTGTTGTTATTGTTCTGTAATAGTTGTTTCAAAATCATTACAATGAACTCACCTTCCGGAGATGAATTGCCGAACCGGAAGCGGCTCATTGCCCAACCGCAACACCCGAAAGGTTGGACAACAACTTCGCCCGGTTCACCGCGAGGCCGGGGAAGTTGTCGATAAAACTTCGCTCTACAGGTAATTCTCGATGAAAGCAAAAGCATTGGCCTTGCTGGCTTTGGCTGGAATTTCGTGCATGGTGGCGGCCGACGAACTGCCGATCTCCGCGAATCATTCGAAATCGTTGGAAGTCGAACACTACGCCTATGGGATGCACCCGGACATCGCCCGGGTCATCAGGACTTCCGCGGTTCCGAATGTCTGCCAAGCCGCGCCGGTGCAGATGACCTACGAGGATCATCATGGCCAGCGTCACGTCATGGAATACATGGCGATGGGCAAAGGCTGCACAAACTGAGCGTCGCCTCCAGGCTCCTGCCGCCCCGGGCATTGCCGCCCGCCCGGGCCTGAGCGAAGCTTCCCCCGGCCATCCGGCCAGCCAACGCGGGGGAAATGCCATGCCGAAAGTCTATCTGGCGGGACCGGACGTGTTCCGCCGCGACGCTCTCGAGCGCGGCGCCCATCTCAAGCGGCTGTGCGCCGCGCACGGCCTGGAAGGCCTCTATCCCCTGGACAACGCACTGCCCGCGGGCCTCGCGCCGGCCGCCGCAGCGCAGTGGATCTCCGCCGCGAACGTCGCTCTGCTGCGCAGCGCCGATGCCGTGCTGGCCAACCTCGAGCCCTTCCGCGGACACGAACCGGACTCCGGCACGGTATTCGAAGCGGGCATGGCCGTGGCCCTAGGCAAGCCGCTGTGGGTCTGCTTCGCCCCCGCCGGCGACCTGCGCGCCCAGGTTCCCCACGGCCCGGACGGACGCGATGCGCAGGGCTGGCAGGTGGAAGACTTCGGCCTGCCGCGCAACCTGATGCTCGCCTGCAGTTGGGCGGGACACAGCGCGACGGTGGAAGCGGCGGTCGCCGCCCTGGCCCGGCATCTCGGCGTCTGAAACGGGGGCACCGGGTCCTCGGCGAATCGCGAAATCGGAGGGATAGGAGCGGCCTTGGCCGTGCTGCTCTACCGAGGCCGTCCCAAGCCGGGGCCTCTCGCGAAGGCGCCATGCGCTTCGCCCAGATGCCCCGACGCCGGCTCAGCCCTTCGGCTTGCCGACGACCAGCCGGCCCGCCTCGCGGCTCAGGCGGATCACGTTGTCGGCCAGCTCCACGCCCTGGCCGGCAGCCTTCCAGCCGCGGCCATACAGGCAGTCGGCGCTCTTCGCCGCCGTCTCCAGGGCGCTCACCAGGGATTCGGCGTCCGCCGGCGCGTTCTTCGACACCTCCGCGACCATGCCGCGCAGCTGCGTGGCACTAGCGTCCATCTGCTGCCGGGCAAGATCGAGGAAGACCCTCTGGCTCGCCGAAGCCAGCTCCTGGACCTGCCGACCATACTCCAGCAGCCGCTCCGCCTGGGCCGCCGGGGACAGTTCGGCGACCGCCTCCGGTCCGCGTGCCGAGAGCAGCCGGCGCCAGCTGGCGAAGAAACCGTCGCTGGTCACGCGCAGCGCCTGGAGCTGCAGCCGGGCGAGCCGCTCGCTGCCGTCGATCACCCCCTTGCCAAGCCGCTGCACGGCATCCAGCCCGGACGGCTGACCGTTCTGGAACGCTTCCGAATCAAAGATGGACATATCTGAACCTCCCAAAGGCAACGACCGGGTCGGCCAGGCGCACCGGATCACGGCGAGCCGTCTGACCGCATTATCACGTTCCCGAAAGCCTTGCTGCATCGACTTTTTGCATTGCACAAAAAAAGTTTGCTCCCCCCTTGCCCCCTCCGCTATAAGAAACGGGCCATCGTCCCCGACCCTCCATGGCACTCGAATCCACATCGGCTGGCTTCTCCTGGAGGAACGCACTGCTTGGCCTTACTCCACACGAAGAGGGTGATCATGAGCCAGGAGACTTTTTTTGCGCAGCAGGAAGACTGCTTCTCCTCTTTCCACAACTATCTACAGCATATCGGCGAGTTGCAGAAGCTGCAGGCGCGCAACCTGCAGGACGGCATTCGCCGGCGCCAGGAGAAGTCGCTGCAGGCACTGGCCGAGAGCGCGCCGCAGGTGCCCAACGCCACCGACTGGCTCGACTACCTGAGCGACTTCAACCAGCGCACCCTGCTGTTCTGGGACACCCTGCGCCAGCGTGCCGACAACACCCTGAACCACCGGCAGGCCGGCTACCCGGTACTGCTCAAGTTCGACCACGAGCTGCTGCTCGACGGCCGCGACCTGCCGGCCCCGGTGAACTACTCGCTGCTGCGCATCCTGCCCGGCCCGAACCAGATGACCGACGTCTCCCTGCCGCCGGTGATCGTCATCGATCCGCGCGGCGGCCACGGCGCCGGCATCGGCGGCTTCAAGGAGGAGTCGGAGATCGGCGAAAGCCTGCGCGCCGGACACCCCACCTACTTCATCTCCTTCAGCCACAGCTCGGAGCCCGGCCAGACGCTGAGCGACATCGCCCTCGCCCAGGCCCGCTTCATCGAACTGGTCACCGAGCGCCACGCCCAGGCCGGCAAGCCGGTGCTGATCGGCAACTGCCAGGCCGGCTGGGCGCTCATGGGGCTGGCGGCACTGCGCCCGGAGCTGCCGGGACTGCTGGTGGTGGTCGGCGCCCCGCTGTCCTACTGGGCCGGCGTCAACGGCCGCAACCCGATGCGCTATGCCGGCGGCCTGCTCGGCGGCGCCTGGATGACCCGCCTCGGCAGCGACCTCGGCAACGGCCGTTTCGATGGCACCTGGCTGGTCAACAACTTCGAGATCCTCGACCCCAGCCACGCCCTGTGGAGCAAGTACTACGAGCTTTTCTCCAGCATAGACAGCGAAGCGCCGCGCTTCCTCGATTTCGAGCGCTGGTGGGGCAGCCCCAACCTGTTCAACAGCGAGGAGATCGAGACCATCGTCGACGAGCTGTTCATCGGCAACCGCCTGACCGGCGGCCAGGGCACCCTCACCGACCTGCGCCAGATCGAGGCGCCGGTCGTGGTGTTCTGCTCCTACGGTGACAACATCACCCCGCCGCAGCAGGCCCTGAACTGGATCGCCGACCTCTATCCCTCCGACCTGGCGCTGCACTCGTCCGGGCGCACCATCATCTACCTCAAGCATGCCAGTGCCGGCCACCTGGGCATCTTCGTCTCCGGCCAGGTGGCGCGCCGCGAGCACCGCCAGCTGATCGGCGCCATCGACGCGATCAAGGCCCTGCCGCCCGGCCTGTTCGAGCTGATCATCGACGACGTGCCGCATCCGGATGGCGGCACCCAGGCCTACAAGGTGCACTTCGAATCCCGGCGGATCGCCGACATCGTCGCCGAGGACGACGGCTGCGACGACGAGCGCGAGTTCGAACTGGTCAATCGCGTATCGGCGATCAACAGCACCTTCTACGACTGGACGGTACGTCCCTGGCTGAGCCGGGCAATCAACGAACCGACCGCCGAGCAGTTGCGCCAGAACCATCCCTTCCATCTGCAGCGGCTGGCCTGGAGCAGCCTGAACCCGGCATTCTGGTGGCTGTCCGGAACGGCCGAGCTGGTCCGCCACCAGCGCCACCCGGTGCGCCACGACAACCCGCTGCTGGCCTGGCAGGACTTCGTCTCCGGCTGCGTGGAGAACACCCTGGACACCTGGCGCGACCTGCGCGACGCCGGCCAGGAGCTGGCCTTCCACATGTTCTACGGCGGGCTCAGAACCCTCGCCGGCGGTCAGCCGGCGAGCGCGGCCGAGAAGTTCGTCAGCGAACGGGAGCGGGCCCTGCTCGAGCGCCTGTACGAGGCTCTGCCGCTGGGTGGCGCGCGGGAGGCGGCGATCCGCATCCTGCTGCTGCTGGCCCGGGCCAGCGGCCGGCTGGACAAGGTGATGCTGGAAAGCATCGTCAAGGACTACCGCCGCCGGGCCAGCGCCGACCCGCACATCCCGGACGTCGCCAGCCTGCGGGAAATCACCCGCCAGCAGAACCTGCTGGTGTTCGCCTATCCCGAGGAGAGCCTGCAGACGCTGCCCGAACTGCTGCCCGAAGCCGCCGAACGCCGGCGGATCCTCGCCGAGGTGATGGACATCGAGCCCGTCTGGCAGCGCAGCGACGGCCCGCTGGGCACGCTCTGGCGCCGGCTGTTCGAGGTGCTGGAGCTGCCGCCGGCGGACTTCGCCCGGCTGCCCCTGGAGGAGCCCGAAGCGAGCGCGGCGCCCGCCCCCGCCGAGGCGAGCGCGGCCACGCCGGCCGTTGCCCCGGAAAACGCACTGCCGGCCCCCGAGCCGAAGGTGCGCCCCGCGGCCGAAGCCGCCGCCGTGCCGGCCAGCCGGCAGGAAGCGCTGATCGAGCCGGCCCCGGCCGTCGTGCCGGAAACCCCGGCTGGCGCGCCTGAGCCCGAGGCGGTCGAGCCGGCCGCGGCGCCGGTAAAGGCCGAGCCTGCTGCCGCCGAAGCGCCGGCCGAGGCCGCACCGGCGGAAGCAACGCCCAAGCCGCACATCCGCATTCGCGCCAATACGGTGATCGCGGAGCCGGCGGAAGCGCAGCCCGCCGCCGCAGCCGCGCCGATCGCCGCCGAAGCCTCCCCCGCCCCGCTCGAAGCCGCGCCGACCAGCGCCGAGGCCTCTCCGGCCCCGGTCGAAGCCGCCCCGGCCAGTGCGGAAGCGGCCTCGGCCCCGGCCCAAAGCGCGCCGGCGCCGAAGACCGCCAAGCCGCGCCAGCCCCGCCGGCCGCGCAAGCCCACCAGCACCAAGCCCGGCAACAAGTAGCGCACGAAACCGGCAGGAGCCAGCTTGCTGGCGATCAGCGAAAAAAATCATCAGCGGGGACGCGACGTCCCCCTGGCTCCTACCGCCGCTCCGCAAACTCCCACCTATCCCCCACTGGCATTCATGAAGCGCAGCACCTGAACCTCTCCGCCCGCGGAGAAGTCGTGCTGCTGCGGCTTGTGCAGCAGGGCGCGGTCGATGGCGTCCAGCAGCGGCCGGTCGTCGCCCGGATGACGGCGCAGCAGGGCGCGCAGGTCCAGCGACTGCTCGTGGCCGAGGCAGAGCAGCAGGCGGCCCTCGACGGTCAGCCGCAGGCGGTTGCAGCTGGCGCAGAAGTTGTGGCTGTGCGGCGAGATGAAGCCGATGCGGCTGCCCGGATGCGCCGGCAGGCGCACGTAGCGCGCCGGCCCGCCGCTCTGCTCGGCGCAGTCGAGCAGCGCGTAGCGGCTGGCGATCCGCGCCCTCACCTCGTCGCTGGAGCAGAAGGCCTCGCCGCGCGAGCGGCCGACCTCGCCCAGCGGCATCTCCTCGATGAAGCTGATGTCCAGCCCGCGCGCCACGGCATAGTCGACCAACTCGAGCACCTCGTCGGCGTTGCGCCCCTGCATCACCACGGTATTCAGCTTGATCCGCTCGAAGCCGGCGGCGCGGGCCGCCTCGATGCCGTCGAACACCCGCGCCAGCTCGCCGGTGCGAGTGATGGCGCGAAAGCGCGCCGGGTCCAGGCTGTCCAGGCTGATGTTGAGGCGCTTCACCCCGGCCTCGGCCAGCGGCCGAGCCAGCCTGACCAGCTGCGCGCCGTTGGTGGTCATCACCAGCTCGCGCAGGCCGGGCAACGCGGCGATCCGCTCGCACAGGCCGAGGATGTCGCGCCTCACCAGCGGCTCGCCGCCGGTGAGGCGGATCTTCTTCACCCCGCGGCCGACGAACAGCCGGGCCAGGCGGTACAGCTCCTCGAGGCCGAGGATCTGCTGGCGCGGCAGAAAACGCATGTCCTCGGCCATGCAGTAGACGCAGCGGAAGTCGCAGCGGTCGGTCACCGACAGCCGCAGGTAGTCGATGGTGCGTCCGAAGCCGTCCTGCAGTGCATTGGCCATGGGGATTCTCGTCAAAGTATTCGGTGAACCGTCGCAGGGTGGATAACGGCATAGCCTTATCCACCGTGCAGGACTCCGGTGGAAAACGCTGCGCGGTTTTCCACCCTACGCAGCGCCCTCGTTCAGCCGGGGAAGAGGAACGGATTGAGGCCGCTGCGGTAGAAGCCCTGGCGCTCCACCTCGGCGTCCAGCGCCAGGGAGGCCAGGTCGTCGGCGACCACCTCCAGCTGCGGGTCGCGGTCCTCGTGGAGGACCTTGAGGTAGCTGTTGCAGTCGCCGCAGCTTTCCGCGCGGATCGCCGCCTGCTCGCTGTCCAGCGACCAGTAGTCGAGCCGGCCGCCCTCCTCGCAGTGGCTGCACTTGGTGCGCACCATGTGCCAGCGGCTCTCGCACAGCCCGCAGTGCAGGTAGCGCAGGCCGCTCTGGGCGCCGCCGCGGATCACGCTGGCGACCGGCGCGCCACCGCACACCGGGCAGCACTGGCGGCCCTCGCCGACTCGGGCCTCGCCGCTGGCCGGCAGTTGCGCGGCCAGTTGCGTCCAGTACAGCGACAGCGCGGCCCAGAGGAAGGGCGCGCGGTCGCTGCCGACCGTGGCGTAGTCGCCGGCCAGCAGGGCGTCGGCCAGCCGCTCCAGGGCGATCCCGTCGCAACCGCGCAGCCCGGCGAGGGTCTGCGCCACGGCCGGGTTCGGCGCGGCCGGCAGGCGCTCGAACAACGCCTGCAGCAGTTCGCGCCAGTGCCGCTCGCGCGGCAGGCGGGTGGCCTCCAGCGGCGGCAGCGGCCCGCCGAGACGGGCGGGCAGCGTGGCGGCCAGCGCCGCGGGCAGCGGCAGCGCCTCGGCGACCCGCTGCTGCGCCTCGGCGATGCCGGCGGCGAAGCGCAGGTAGTCGGCCATCGGATGGCCCTCGGCGAGCTGGCGCAGGCGCGCGGCGCGGCGGCCGTAGCGGTTTTTCAGGTCGGGCAGGATCAGCGGCACGATGGCGCCGACGCCACCGCCCGGCTGTTCGTCGGAAACGAGACGGATGCTGTTCATTCGCGACCCTCGCTCTTGGCTACCGGCTTGGAGATCTGCCGGTACCAGCGGTCGTGATGGCTCCTGGCCCAGCGGCGCGACACATAGCCGGTGACCATCCCGGAAATCGAGCCCTTGACCCAGAAGGCCAGGTAGGCGTGGCCGAGGATCAGGAGGATCAGCGCGATGCCGGCGGCGGCGTGCAGGAACAGGCCGAGGCGGATCAGCGGGATGGGGACGGCCGGGGCGAAGTACGGCCGCCAGATCGCCAGGCCGCTGAGCAGCAGCACGCTGATCAGGCTCATGATCCCCCAGAACAGGATCTTCTGGCCGGCGTTGTACTTGCCGATCTGCAGGGGCTTGTCATGGTTGCCGAGCAGCACGTCCTTGACGTTGGCGAACCAGGCCAGATCCTCGCGCTCCGGCAGGTTGTACTTGACGAAGCGGATGAACAGGTAGACCAGGGCGAGGAACACCACGACACCGAGGAAGGGGTGCAGGATGCGCGCCATCTGCGGCGTGCCGAGCACAGAGCCGAGGCCGCTCAGGGTCGGGAAGAACCAGGACAGCCCGGAGAGCGCGGCGAGGAAGAAGCAGATCACCATCACCCAGTGGCAGGCGCGCTCGGGGAAACGGGTGCGCAGGATCATGTCGCGCTTGTTCATGCCTTGGTCTCCTCATGCTCGTCGACCTGGTTCGGGCCGACGCCGACGTAGTGGAACAGGGTGCCGGCCAGGGTGGCGAAGAAGGCCACGGCGGCGGCCGGCTTCATCCAGCCCTTCCAGCCGTGGATCGCGCTGCTGATGCGCGGGTCCCTGGGCAGGTTGTGGTACAACTCGGGCCGGTCGGCGTGGTGCAGCACGTACATCACGTGGGTGCCGCCGACGCCCTGCGGGTCGTAGAGGCCGGCGTTGGCGTAGCCGCGGCTGTGCAGCTCCTCGACGCGCTGGCCGGCCAGGTGCTGCATGTCGGCCTTGCTGCCGAAGCTGATCGCCCCGGTCGGGCAGGTCTTGGCGCAGGCCGGCTCCTGGCCCACCGCCACGCGGTCGGAACACAGGGTGCACTTGTAGGCCTTGTTGTCCTCCTGGCTGATCCGCGGCACGTTGAACGGGCAGCCGGCGACGCAGTAGCCGCAGCCGATGCAGTGCTCGGACTGGAAGTCGACGATGCCGTTGGCGTACTGGACGATGGCACCCGGGCTCGGGCAGGCCTTGAGGCAGCCGGGATCGCTGCAGTGCATGCAGCCGTCCTTGCGGATCAGCCATTCGAGCCTGCCATTCTCCTGCTGCACCTCGTCGAAGCGCATCACCGTCCAGCTCTTGGCGCTGAGGTCGATGGGATTGTCGTAGACGCCGACGTTCTGGCCGACCTCGTCGCGCAGGTCGTTCCACTCCGAGCAGGCCACCTGGCAGGCCTTGCAGCCGATGCAGATGCTCACGTCGATCAGCTTGGCGACTTCCGCCTGGTGGTCGCGGACCTGGGTCGGCGGGGTCAGCACGCTGGTCGCCGAGCGCTTGATGATGTCTTGGGATTGCATGGACATGGAAAGCCCTCCATCAGACCTTTTCAATGTTCACGAGGAAGGCCTTGTACTCCGGCGTCTGCGAGTTGGCGTCGCCAACCGCGGGCGTCAGGGTGTTGGCCAGGAAACCCTTGCGGGTGGTGCCCTCGAAGCCCCAGTGGCAGGGGATGCCGACGGTGTCGACCGGCTTGCCGTCGATCTCCAGGGTGGCGATGCGCTTGGTCACCACCGCCTTGGCCTTGATGAAGCCGCGCATCGAGGTGACCTTGACCGTGTCGCCGGCGCGGATGCCCTTCTGCGCCGCCAGCTGCTCGCCGATCTCGACGAACTGCTCGGGCTGGACGATGGCGTTCAGCCGCGAAGCCTTGGTCCAGTGGCGGAACATCTCGGTGATCGAGTAGGTGGTGGCGACGTAGGGGAAGTCCGCCGCGCTGCCCATGCGCTTGCGGTCGTTGTCGAACAGCCGGGTGGTCGGGTTGAAGGTGACCTTCGGGTGCAGCGGGTTTTCCGCCAGCGGCGACTCGATCGGCTCGTAGTGCTCGGGGAAGGGCCCGTCGCCCAGCGCGCCGGCCGCGAACAGCCGGCCGAGGCCCTCGGGCAGCATGATGAAGGGGTTGGCCTCGCTGCCCGGCGCCAGCGTGGCGGCGAAGTCGGCGATGTCGATGCCACTCCAGCGCTGGCCGTTCCACTCGATCAGCTTGCGTTTCGGGTCCCAGGGCTTGCCCTGCGGGTCGACCGAGGCGCGGTTGTAGAGGATGCGGCGGTTCTGCGGCCAGGACCAGGCCCAGCCCGGGGTGCTGCCGAGGCCCGCGGCGTCGCTGGCGTTGTCGCGCCGCGCCATCTGGTTGCCGGCCTCGGTCCAGGAGCCGGCGAAGATCCAGCAGAAGCTGGCGGTGCTGCCGTCGGCGCGCAGCAGCGAGAAGTCGCGCAGCAGCTCGCCCTTCTTCGCCAGCAGGTTGCCCTGCGGGTCGTAGAGGTCGGCCAGGGCGTAGCCGTTGGCTTCCCGGGCGACCTCCTCGGGCGCCGGGTCCTCCGGATCGCTGTAGTTCCAGGCCATGTTGAGCAGCGGCGCGGGGTTGGCGCCGCCCTCCTTCGCGTACAGCTCGCGCAGGCGGAGGAACAGGTGGCCGAGGATCTTACCGTCGTGCCAGGCCTCGGCCGGCGGCGCCGCCCCCGCCCAGTGCCACTGCAGCCAGCGCCCGGAGTTGGCGATCGAGCCGTTCTCCTCGGCGAAGCAGGACGACGGCAGGCGGAACACCTCGGTCTGGATCTCGGCGGGGTTCACGTCGTTGGCTTCGCCGTGGTTCTGCCAGAAGTTCGAGCTCTCGGTGACCAGCGGGTCGATCACCACCAGGTATTTCAGCCTGGACAGGGCGGCGACCGCCTTGTTCTTGTCCGGGAAGGCGGCGATCGGGTTGAAGCCCTGGGCGATGTAGCCGTTGACCTTGCCCTCGTACATCAGCTCCATATAGCGCAGCACGTCGTACTCGACGTCCCACTTGGGCAGCCAGTCGAAACCCCAGTCGTTGTCCTTGGTCGCCTTGTCGCCCCAGACGCTCTTCATCAGGCTGACGAAGAACTTCTCGGTGTTCTGCCAGTAGTTCACCTGGCCGGGCAGCAGCGCCTTGGGCGTGCTCTGCGCGAGGTAGGTAGCCAGGTCGGGCTGGCGCTCCGAGGGCAGGTTGAGGTAACCCGGCATGCGCACCGAGAGCAGGCCGAGGTCGGTGTAGCCCTGGATGTTCGAGTGCCCGCGCAGGGCGTTGATGCCGCCGCCGGGCATGCCGATGTTGCCGAGCAAGAGCTGGATCATCGCCGCGCCGCGGATGATCTGCACGCCGCTGGTGTGGTGGGTCCAGCCGAGGGCGTAGAGGAAGGTCGCGGTCCGGTCCGGCGCGCTGGTGTCGCCGAGCAGCCGGCAGATCTCCAGGAAGTCCGCCTTGGGCGTGCCGCACAGGCGCGTGACCATCTCCGGGGTGTAGCGGCTGACGTGCTGCTTCAAGAGGTTCCACACGCAGCGCGGATGGCTGAGCGTGAGGTCGCGCCGGGCGTGGCCGTTCTCGTCCAGCTGGTAGGCCCAGGAGCTGCGGTCGTACTGCTGCTTCGCCTCGTCGTAACCGCTGAACAGGCCCTCGTCGAAGGCGAAATCGTCGCGCACCAGCAGGCTCGCGTTGGTATAGGCGCGCACGTATTCGTGCTGGATCCTGTCGTGGGCGATCAGGTAGTTGACCACGCCCATCAGGAAGGTCACGTCGGAGCCGGCGCGGATCGGCGCGTAGAGGTCGGCGACCGCGGCGCTGCGGTTGAAGCGCGGGTCGACCACGATCAGCTTGGCGCCGTTGCGGATCTTCGCCTCGATGGCCCACTTGAAGCCCACCGGGTGGGCCTCGGCGGGGTTGCCGCCCATGACCAGCACGACGTTGGCATTCTTGATGTCCACCCAGTTGTTGGTCATCGCGCCGCGGCCGAAGCTGGGCGCCAGGGCGGCCACGGTCGGGCCGTGGCAGAGCCGCGCCTGGCAGTCCATGCCGAGGATGCCGAGGGCGCGGGTGAAGCGCCAGTCGAGGGCGCCGGTCTCGTTGCTGGCCGCCGAGGAGCAGAGCATGCCGGTGGTCAGCCAGCGGTTCACGGTGAGCCCGGCGGCGTTCTTCTCGACGAAGTTGGCGTCGCGGTCGTCCTTCATCAGCCGGGCGATGCGCTCGATGGCCTCCTCCCAGCCGATCCGCTGCCACTTATCCGAACCCGGCGCGCGGTATTCGGGGTACTGCAGGCGCTGCTCGCTGTGGATGAAGTCGACCAGGCCGGCGCCCTTCGGGCACAGCGAGCCGCGGCTGACCGGATGGTCCGGGTCGCCCTCGATGTGGAAGATCCGCGGTTTGGCGTTCTTCGCGCCGTCGCCGAGGCTGTACATCAGCACCCCGCAGCCCACCGAGCAGTAGGTGCAGTTGTTGCGGGTCTCCCTGGCGCGCAGCAGCTTGTACTGGCGCGGCTGGGTGGCGTGGGCGACGCCGGGGGCGAAGCCGAGGGTGGCGGCGGTGGCGCCGGCCACCCCGACGGTACAGAGCTTGAAGAACTGTCTTCTGCCAAGTTCCATGACGATCTCCTGAAAGGTAGGGGCGAGCGGAGGCCACGCTTCACCGCGGGAAACGCTCGGAATTTTCGATTGGGGACGGCGGGACGGGCCTTACGGGGCGCGCGGGACCGGGCTGTAGACCCGCGCCGCGCTGTGGTGCGGCAGGTGGATCAGGTTGAGGCGGTGGCGGCGCGCCCAGTCCACGGTCAGCGCGGTGGGCGCCGATAGCCCGACCAGGGTGCCGATGCCGGCGCGCACCGCCTTGTGCAGCAACTCGACGCTGCAGCGGCTGGTGACCACCGCGAAGCCGCGGCCGGGTTCCAGGCGGTCGCGCGCGAGGGCGCCGATCAGCTTGTCGAGGGCGTTGTGCCGGCCGATGTCCTCGCGGCACAGGCGGATCTCGCCGTCCCCGTCGACGAACAGCGCGGCATGCAGGGCGCCGCTCTGGCGGGCCAGGCGCTGCTCGGCGGCGATGCGCTCGCGCAGCCCCTGCAGGTGTTCGGCCGGCGGCAGCGGCACCGCATCGAGCGCCGCCAGCTGCGGCAGCGCCTGCTCCAGCGTCTCCACCCCGCACACCCCGCAACCGCTGCTGCCGGCCAGCTGGCGGCGTTGCCGCTTGAGCTGCCAGAAGGCACGGCTGGCAATCTCCACCTCGACCCGCCAGGCCTCGGCGCCCTCGACGAGCCGCAGGTCGTAGATTTCATCGGCATTATCGATGATGCCGGCGGTCAGCGTGAAACCCCGGACGAAGTCCTCCAGTCCCTCCGGCGTGACCATCATCACCGCATGGCCGAGGCCGTTGTAGCTGATCGCCAGCGCGCACTCCGCCGCCAGAGGAGCCTCGGAAACCTGCGCCGGAAGGCCGATCTCGGCATAGCGGTAGACACCCGTGACGGCCGGGGGAGGCTCCTGGGCAGGGGGACTGGCGTGATGCGGCATGGCGGCGCGCTCGGCGATGAATTGACACAAGTCAAGTTTATTCTCGGCCCAGAGGCCTCGACCAATCGCTATTGCCGATTCATTGATCGACAGTATCTATCAATCCGACCGCCACATGCGGCATCCTGCCGCGCAGGCCGCGCCGCTCCGCTGTCCGTTCCCTGACGAGAGTCTCCGCCCTGCCGGGCCGACCACGCGCTCCTTAGCCTTTGGTCTAACCCCCGGCGACGCCACTAAATGCGTAAAATTCATATAAATATAGAATTATTATTCACTTAATGAATTAAAAGCGCAGCGCTAGCATCCCTCCCCAGCACGGAAAACCAACAGAGAGGGAACACCCATGTCGCAACACTCGGGCGGCCTGTCGCGCCGCCGCTTTCTCGCCGGCAGCGCCGGCGCCCTGGCCCTGGCGCCCCTGCTCGGCCACGGCCTGCGCGCCGAGGCGGCCACGCCGGGCCGGCTACGCGTCGCCCAGTACAAGGGCGGCGACAAGCTGCTGCTGGAGGCCGCCGGCCTCGCCGACACGCCCTACCCCATCGACTGGGCAGAATTCGCCTCGGGCAACCTGATGGTCGAGGCAATGAACGGCGGCTCGCTCGACCTCGCCTACGGCAGCGAGATCCCGCCGCTGTTCGGCTTCATCAAGGGCGCGCGCATCCGCGTGGTCGGGGTGATCAGGGGCGACGTCAACGAGCAGACGGTGCTGGTGCCGAAGGACTCGCCGATCCAGTCGATCGCCGACCTCAAGGGCAAGCGCGTCGGCTACGTGCGCGCCACCACCACCCAGTACTACCTGACCAAGATGCTCGCCGAGGTCGGCCTGAGCTTCGCCGACATCGAGGCGATCAACCTCACGGTGCCCGACGGCGCCGCCGCCTTCCGCACCGGCCAGCTGGATGCCTGGGCGATCTACGGCTACTCGGTGCCGCTGGCGCAGAGCAACGCCGGCGCCCGCGTGCTGAAACGCGCCAACGGCTACCTGTCGGGCAACTACCTGTTCTTCGCCTCTCCCGAGGCCATCGCCGACCCACAGCGCCACGCGGCGATCGCCGACTTCTTCGTGCGCCTGCAGAAGGCCTTCGCCTGGCGCCAGGCCAATCCCGAACGCTACGCCGCGGCGCTCGCCGCGGAGATCGGCGTGCCGGTCGAGGCGGTGCTCGCCCTGCTGCGCAACGAAAGCCAGGTGCGCCGCCTGGTGCCGGTGGACGATTCGGCGATCCAGAGCCAGCAGGACGTGGCCGATACCTTCCTCAAGGCCGGGGTGATCGAGCGGCCGGTGGACGTGCGGCCGCTGTGGGATGGCAGCTTTGCGGCCGCGCTAGCGGGTTGAGCCGGCGCCCGGCCCCGCCGTGCGCCGGCGGCGGGGTCAGATCTGGGGAATCGACAGGCAGCCGAGCAGGGTCCTGAGTACCGGCACCGGTTCGCCGTAGCGCTCGGCGATGGTGATCGGCGCGGCGAGCAGCGCCTCGGTTTCCAGGCGGCGCCCGGCGAGGCGGTCCTGGAGCATCGAGGTGCGCGTGCCCCCGACCAGCTCGGCGCGCCGCACGCGGGCCTCGGGGGTCATGCTCAGGGGGTGGCCGTCGCGCTCGGCGAGGCGGGCGACTTCCGCCATGCCGGCGAGCAGCACCTCGCGGGTGCGCGGGGTGCTGGCCAGTTCGCCGACCGTCGCGCCGGTGATCGCGCTCAGCGGGTTGAGGGTGGCGTTGCTCATCAGCTTGGTCCACACCTCGCGGCGGATCTGTGCCGAGCTTTCCGCCGGAATCCCGGCCGCCTGCCAGGCCGCCACCAGGGCCTCCAGCGGCGCATCCGGCGCTCCGCTCACCCGTGCGCAGATGTAGCGGTCGCCGTCCGTGCGGCGTACCCGGATGCAGCCGGGCGCGGTGCGCTCCACCGCATGCTGGACGACCACCGCCACGCTGCGCGCCAGCGGCGGCGCCCCGGCGATCTCGCCGTCGCGGTGCGACCACCACCAGGGGATGCCGTTCTGCAGGAAGAGGTATTCGGTGCCGGCGTCGCCGAGCGCCGCCAGGCGGGGCAGCAGCTCGCCCAGATCGTGCGACTTCACCGCGACGATGACCTGGGCGAAAGGCCCGCGCAGTTCGTCGAGCGGCACATAGCGCACCGCGGGAGCCTGCCAGGCTTCGTCGCCCTCGGCCGCGACCCCGGCCTCCTGGGCGCGTGCGCCGCTGCGCTGCGCCACCGTCACTGCCCCCCCCCGCCAGGCTCAGGCGGCCGGCGAGGTAGAGGCCGAGACTGCCGCCGCCGATGACGGCGATGGGTTGTCCAGTCGACATAGATGTTCTCCTTGGGAATGAACCGGCCGGCGAAGGCCGGGAAGGTTCGTCTGCCGGCCGCGAACCCCCTGGGCAGAGCGCCGCCGCCTTGCTCAGAAGGGGGCGAAGGCCTCGACCGGAATGCGCAGGGGAATCTGCTCGCGCAACCGCGGCAGCAGCGTGCGGCCGAACTCCAGGGCGTCGCCGAGGGGGTCGAAACCGCGCACCAGAAAGCTCTCGACGCCCAGCCGGTGGTAGGCGGCGAAGGCTTCGCCGACCTGCTCCGGGGTTCCCACCAGGGTCGCAGAGTCGCCGTCCAGGCCGCTCCACAGGCAGTCGTCGAACACCTGGCCGCGCGAGGCGAAGGCCAGGAGCCGCTCGGCACGCGTCCAGGCCTCGGCCTCGCTGGCGCCGAGGATCACCCGCAGCGAGAGGCCGAAGCGCACTGCGCCGGCGCGCCCCGCACGCGCGGCCGCGGCCCGCACCGTACCGATCCGCACGGCGACGCTGGCGAGCGGCTCGCCGGCCATCAGGTAGAGGTCGGCATGCCGGGCGGCCAGCCGCGCCGCGGCCGGCGAGGCGCCGCCGCAATGGATCGGCAGACGTCCCTGCAAGGGCCGCAGCGGGGCGAGGTGGCCCTTCACCCGGTAGTAGCGGCCGTCGAAATCGAAGGGCCTGGCACTGCTCCAGGCACGCGCGAGGACTTCCAGATACTCGTCGCTGCGCGCATGCCACTCGCCGCGCTCGAGAAAATCGCCATCGCGCTGCGGCTCGCCGTCGTCGTCCAGGCGCAGCGCCAGGCGGCCGTCGCAGAAGTGGTCGAGGGTGGCGAACTGGCGCGCCGCCTCGGTCGGTGCGAGCAGTCCCGGCCGGTGCGCCACCAACAGGCCGAGCCGGCGGGTCTGCTGGGCGACGTGGGCGGCCACCTGCAGGCCGTCCGGGGCCGCACCGTGCCAGCCGATCAGCGCCCGGTCGAAACCGCCATGCTCCAGGGCGCGGGCGCAGGCGCCGAGATAGGCCTTGTCCAGCGGCACGGCGCCGGGCGGCAGGGGTTCGTGGGGCTCCCACGCGGGGAGGACGCCGATGAATTCGACGCGGCTGGCGCTGAACATGCTGCGGCTCCGGAGGCTGGATGCTCGGTCGGGGTTCCGGAAGGGAGCCTACCGAGCCGGCTCTTTAATATCCAAAAACCATTTTTTATATGGTTATAAAGATCCGTGAGTTCTAAGAGCCCGTTCAGGCTTTTGGGCAGTGCGACCCGGCGCGGTATTTTTCTACGCTGAGTGGAGGCCGGCGCCCGCAGGCATCGCCGTCGCGGCCGCCGGCATGGCGTCCCTCAGCCCCTCCACCGATAGGCACGCGCCCCATGAGCCCCATTTACGAGCCCCACCACACGCCCCCCATCGCCGTCGGCCGGTTCGTTCTGCGCATGGTGGCGCACCTGTGCCTGGCGCTGGTGGTGATCGCGATCTCGCTGCTGCTCGGCATGCTCGGCTACCGGCACTACGAGCAGATGTCCTGGACCGATGCGTTCGTGAACGCGGCGATGCTGCTCGGCGGCATGGGACCGGTCAAGACCGCCGGCCTGAGCGAGCCGGGGAAGCTCTTCGCGGGACTGTATGCGCTGTATGCCGGACTGGTCTTCATCGCGACGATGAGCATCATGCTGGCGCCGGTGGTGCACCGGGTGCTTCACCGCTTTCACTGGGAGGAGGAAGAGCCGCGGTGACCCGGCGGCCGGCTCCTCGCTGGTTTTATGGGCGGCGGCCCCCACCCTCAGCGCGGCGAGCGGAAGAACGCCTTCGCCTCGCGGAAGCAGGCCTCCGCCAGCGGCGAGCGAGGGGCGGCGCGGCGGATGATCAGGCCCAGCGGGGCGAGGGTGCGGGCGTCCTCGATGGGGATCAGCCGCAGGTGCTCGGACTCCCCCTCGAAACCGCCCTCCAGCGGGACGATGCCGCAGCACAGGCCGGCGCCGACCGCGCGCACCAGCAGGTAGACGGCGTCGGTCTCCAGGCGCAGATTGGGGGTCAGGCCGTGGCGGCGAAAGCCGTGGTCGATCGACTGGCGAAAGTGCATGCCGGTCGACAAGAGCCCCAGCGGCAGCTCGGCCAGCGCCGCCCAGCCCAGCACCGGCGCGGCGAAGCCGAAGCGCCGCGGGTCGTGCAGCAGGCCCATGTGGACCTCGGTCAGCGGATAGGCGTCGAACAGCACGCGATCGAGGCGTTCGAGGTAGGAAATCCCCAGGTCGAGCTGGTTGCGCCCGAGCTGTTCGAAGATCTGCTCGCTGCTCAGTACCGAAACCATGAAACGCAGGCTCGGGTGCAGCTCGGCGAACAGCCCGACCAGGTTCATCGGGTCGAAGCCGGCCAACGGCACCACGCCCAGGCGCAGGGTGCCGACCAGTTGGCCGCGGCAGGCGGCGGCCTCGGCGTGCAGCCCCTCCTCCGCCGCCAGCAGGGTGCGCGCCCAGGCCAGCACGCGCAGGCCGGCCTCGGTGAACCCCTCGAAACGGTGGCTGCGGCGGATCAGTTCCAGCCCCAGCTCCTCCTCGAGGTCGCGGATGCGCATCGACAGGGTCGGCTGGGTCACGTGGCAGCGCACGGCGGCCTGGCCGAAGTGCCGGGTTCGTTCGAGGGCGACGAGGAATTTGAGCTGCTTGATGTCCACGCGACGGCCTTGCCAGAAAAGCGCCAGCTTGCCGGCAATCGCCGCGGGAGAAAAGCGCGGAAGGCCAGGCTTGCACGATTCCTGCAAGCGACAGGCCAGCCGAAGGCCGGTTATCCATTCCCGCCGCCTTGGGAAATAATGGATGACAGGCCCCTCCCCATCCGTCGAGCGCATCGCCATGCAACTGCCGTCCTTCCTCCGCCGCCCGCGCTGGCGCAATCTGGCGCTGCTCGCCCTCGCGCTGGCGCCGCTGCTCTGGCCGCTGCACCAGCTCGCCGAGCGCTATTACCTGAGCGAACTCTTGCAGCAGAACCGCCAGACCCTCGACCTCTACGTCGCCAACCTGCTCGGCACCCTGCGCCGCTACGAGGTGCTGCCGCAGATCCTCGGCGACCTGCCGGCGCTGCACAACGTGCTGCGCCAGCCCCAGCAACCCGAGGCGGCGGACGAGGCCAACCGTCTGCTCAAGAAGATCCTCGAACGCACCGGCGCCGACTCGCTGTACCTGATGGACGCGACCGGCCGCACCCTGGCCACCTCCAACTGGGACCAACCGGACAGTTTCATCGGCCGCAACTTCGCCTTCCGCCCCTATTTCAGCGAGGCCATGGCCGGCCGCCAGGGACAGTTCTTCGGCCTCGGCACCACCTCCGGCAAGCGCGGCTACTACTTCGCCGCGGCGGTGCGCGAGGGCGGCGAAGCCCTCGGCGTGCTGGTCATCAAGGTCGATCTGGACCACACCGAGCAGCTCTGGGGCAACACCCCGGAGCGCCTCCTGACCACCGACCGGCACGGCGTGGTGATCCTCACCTCCCAGTCCGACTGGCGCTTTCGCGCCACCCGGCCGCTGGACGCCAACGAACTCGCCGAGATCGCCGCCAAACTGCCCTACCCGACCCGGAACCCGCAGCCCCTGCAACTGAATCCCAAGGACTGGCTGATCCAGCAGCACCGCATCGAGGAAACCGGCTGGACGGTGCAGATCCTCGCCCCGCGCAGCCTGCTCGAGCGCCCGGTGCGCGCCGTGCTGATCAGCGGCGGCGCGGTGCTGCTGGTGCTGATGCTGCTGCTCGGCCTGCTGCTGCAGCGCCGCCGCCACTACCTGGAACGCATCGCCCTGGACAGCCGCACCCGCCGGGAGCTGGAGCGCCGCGTGCAGGAGCGCACCCAGGACCTCGAAGAACTCAACCAGCGCCTCAAACAGGAGGTGCTGGAGCGCGAGCAGGCCCAGCAGGAGCTGGTCCACGCCCAGGACGACCTTGTCCAGGCCGGCAAGCTCTCGGCCCTCGGCACCATGTCGGCGAGCATCAGCCACGAACTCAGCCAGCCGCTGGCGGCGATTCGCAGCTACGCCGACAACGCCGGCGTGCTGCTCGACCACCAGCGCTACCCCGAGGCCCGCGACAACCTGCAGCTGATCAGCCAGCTGACCAAGCGCATGGCCTCGATCATCGGCCACCTCAAGGCCTTCGCCCGGCGCGACCGCCAGGCCCCGGAAAGCGTCGCCCTGCAACCGGCGCTGGAGGACGCCCTGGCCCTGCTCGCCAACCGCCGGCGCAGCCTGGAGGTGGAACTGATCCGCGACCTGCCGGACGCCACCCTCTGGGTGCAGGCCGGCGAGACGCGCCTGCGCCAGGTACTCGGCAACCTGCTGGCCAACGCCCTCGACTCGCTGGCCGACCGGGCACCGCCGCGCCGCCTGTGGCTGAGCGCACAGACCCTGGACGACCGGCGGATCGCCCTGACCCTGCGCGACAACGGCCCGGGCTTTTCCGCCGAGGCCCTGGAGCGCGCCCGCGAACCCTTCTACACCACCAAGACCACCGCCCGCGGCCTGGGCCTCGGCCTCGCCATCTGCGACAGCCTGGTCAACGCCCTGGGCGGCGAGCTGCTGCTCGCCAACCAGCCGGGCGGCGGCGCGCTGGTCACCCTCAACCTGCTGCCGGCCACCAGCGCCGTCAGCGCCCAGACCGTGGAGGACTACCCATGACCGTCGATGCCGCCCCCCAGGTGCTGCTGGTCGACGACGATCCGCACCTGCGCCAGGCGCTCAGCCAGACCCTCGACCTCGCCGGCCTCAAGGTCTGCGCCCTGGCCGACGCCCGCGGCCTGGCCGAGCGCCTCGACCGCGACTGGCCGGGGGTGGTGGTCAGCGACATCCGCATGCCCGGCATCGACGGCCTCGAACTGCTCAAGCAGCTCAAGGCACTGGATGCCGAGCTGCCGGTGCTGCTGATCACCGGCCACGGCGACGTGCCGCTGGCGGTGCAGGCGATGCGCGCCGGCGCCTACGACTTCCTGGAAAAGCCCTTCGCCAGCGAGGACCTGCTCGACAGCGTGCGCCGCGCCCTCGACCTGCGCCGCCTGGTGCTGGACAACCGCAGCCTGCGTCTGGCGCTGGCCGACCGCCAGGCACTGGCCACCCGCCTGCTCGGCCAGTCGCCGGCCATCGCCCGCCTGCGCGAGCAGATCGGCGCCCTGGCGGCGACCAGCGCCGACGTGCTGATCCTCGGCGAGACCGGCAGCGGCAAGGAGGTGGTGGCGCGCGCCCTGCACGACCTGTCGAGCCGCCGCGACGGCCCCTTCGTGGCGATCAACGCCGGCGCCCTCGCCGAGTCGGTGGTCGAAAGCGAGCTGTTCGGCCACGAAGCCGGCGCCTTCACCGGCGCGCAGAAGCGCCGCATCGGCAAGTTCGAATTCGCCAACGGCGGCACCCTGTTCCTCGACGAGATCGAGAGCATGAGCCTCGACGTACAGGTCAAGCTGCTGCGCCTGTTGCAGGAACGGGCGGTCGAGCGGGTCGGCTCGAACCAGCTGATCCCGCTGGACATCCGGGTCGTCGCGGCGACCAAGGAGGACCTGCGCCAGGCCGCCGACCAGGGCCGCTTCCGCGCCGACCTCTACTACCGGCTGAACGTCGCGCCGCTGCGCATCCCGCCGCTGCGCGAACGCGGCGAGGACGTCCTGCTGCTGTTCCAGCACTACGCCGACGCCGCCGCCACCCGCCACGGCCTGGCGCCGCGCGGCCTGCAGCCGGAGCAGCGTGCTCAACTGATGCTGCACCCCTGGCCGGGCAACGTGCGCGAGCTGCAGAACGCCGCCGAGCGCTTCGCCCTCGGCCTGGAACTGGGCCTCGGGCCGGCGCCGGGCGAAGCCGCGGCGACGGTGGAACAGCCGCTCGCCGGCGGCCGGCTCACCGAGCAGGTGGAAGCCTTCGAGCGCGCGCTGATCGCCGCCGAACTGGGCCGCCCCCACGGTTCCCTGCGCAGCCTCGCCGAGGCCCTCGGCGTGCCGCGCAAGACCCTCCACGACAAGCTGCGCAAGCACGGGCTGAGTTTCGCCGACGGCGCAAATCCGCCGGACGATGCCGCCTGAACGGCGGCTTTCCGCCATGCTCCGTGCCGCAAGACCCGGCCAGAGCGGGGCGGCGCCATCGGCCGGCGCGCCCCGGAAACACGGGACGCCGCCGGCGCGCCCGAACACCCTGCCGGTCGACAGCCGAACGGCATGTTTAACATTTGCCCAACACCGAGCCGTCCCCCCACAATGCAGGGCCTTTTTCCTGCTTTGAGGTGAGCAACATGCGTAAGACGCTTTCCATTCTGACCCTCGGTCTCTTCTGCGCCCACGGCGCCATGGCCGCCGACGGCACCACCCAGAGCGCCGTCGGCGGCGGCGTCGGCGGTGCCCTGGGCAACGTCCTCGGCCAGAGCATGGGCGGCAGCGCCGGTGCGGCGGCGATCGGTGCCGGCCTGGGCGGCGCGGCCGGCGGTGCCGTCGCCGCCAAGGACGGTAAAAAGACCAAGGCAGCCATCGGCGGCGGCCTCGGCGCCGCGGGCGGCTCGCTGCTCGGCAACACGCTCGGCGGCAGCGCCGGCGCGGCCATCGGCGCCGGCCTGGGCGGCGCGGCCGGCGGTGCCATCGCCAACGACATGGGCAACGGCAAGAAGCACAAGCACAAGCACCACGACGACTGATCGCCGCAGACGCACCACGGGGGCCCGCGCACCACGGGGGCCCGCGCACCGCGGGCCTTCCGGCGGCGGCCCCGACGCGCCGGCCGGCTGCCGCTAGACGCCGCTAGACATAGAAGATTCCCTCCAGGGTCCGGCGCATCACCGCGGCGTCGACATCGATGCCCGTCCAGTACTTGATCCCGATGACCCCCTGGTTGACCAGCATGCCCAGCCCGTCGAGCACCCGGCAGCCGCGCGCCTCGGCGCTGCGGATCAGCTGGGTTCGCGGCGGATTGTGGATGCCGTCGGCGATCACCATGTCGGGATGCAGCGACTCCACGTCCAGGTCGAGGCGCTGGTCGACGTTCGGATAGAGGCCGATGGAGGTGGCGTTGATCACGATGTCGGTGTCGCGCGGTACCGCCACGGTGCCGTTCCACAGGCGCAGCTCGGCGCAGGTCGGGGTCTTCGCGTTCAGCAGGTCGACCAGCGTCCGGCCGCTGTCGCGGCTGCGGTTGACCACGGTGATGCTGCCCGCGCCGGCCAGGGCGAGTTCCACGCTCACCGCCCGCGCCGCGCCGCCCGCACCGAAGATCATGACCGACTTGCCGCGCGGATCGACGACCTCGCGCAACGCCTGGACAAACCCCTTGCCGTCGGTGTTTTCCCCGATGAACGCCTCGCCGCGCCGGACGATGGTATTGACCGCGCCGATGATTTCGGCCGACTGGCCGAGCCCGTCGAGGTGTTCGATGACCGCGACCTTGTGGGGAATCGAGCAGTTGAAGCCGGCCCAGCCCATGGCTTTCGCGCCCCGCACGGCATCGCCGAGAAACGGCGGCGCCACCTCGCAGTTGATGTAGCGCCAGTCGAGTCCGTGGTGGCGATAGGCGGCTTCGACCATCGCCACGGTCGGGTTCTCGGCGGCCGGCATCGCGAACGATCCGGTCAGCGTGCTCAGGAAGTTTGGCTCCATCATGATGCGTCCCCACAACAGTCGGTGATTCATGGATTGTGTTGGCAAACCGGCGGTGTCGCGGCACGGCGGGCAATCCGGCCCGCCCTCAAGCGCTCCGCACTAATTCACGATGAATGAATTATTAATCGAAGGCAAGCCTTCGACGCGCACGCGCCAGGGCGTGCGAACAGCACGGGAAGGGGGGCGGGAACGGGCTACCGGGGGCGGAACGCTTCGGGCGTCAGCCGGCCCCGGCGGACGCGAAAGCCTGCAGATCGAGCAGGAAACGGGCCGACAGCGGCAGGCTCGCCGCGCCGAGCGAGCGGGCATGGGCACCGATGGTGCCCGCCTCGATTAGCGGCAGGCTGATGCCGTTGGCCGGAATGTCCACCAGATAGGCCCGAACCTTTTCCACCAGCAGGGCCCTGACCCGGGCAGGCATCCAGCCATCGACGAGACAGGCCTCGAAGTCGTAGACCGTCGCTGCCGCGGCGGATGCGGCGGCGATCGCCCGCGCCGCGGCGTCGGCCCAGGCCTCGACCAGCGCCGGCGGAAACTGCCACTCAGACGGCGTGTCCCAGAGACGGTCGGACGCCTCGCCCGCGGCGCCGAGCATCCGCTCGAGCACCGACAGCGAGGCGATGTCGAGCAGGGTGGCCTGGCCGCCCCGCCCATCCGGCACCTGCAGGGAACCGATCGCCCCGGCATTGCCGGTTCGCCCGGGCACCAGACTGCCGTTCAGGACGATCCCGCCGCCGATGAAATAGCCGACATAGAAATACAGGAAATCCCGCGGCTTGCGCCCGTGCCCGAAGAGCAGCTCGGCGCCGCAGGCGGCCGTGGCGTCGTTCTGCACGTAGACCGGCAAGCCGGTCGCCGCGCCGATCTCGGCCCCGATATTGCGCTCGCGCCAGCCGATCAGCGCCTCCGCCGGGACGCCCAGGGTGCGCCACCACTCCCAGATCTGGAACGGCATGGCGATCCCCAGCCCGGCGATCCGGGCGCGCTCTTCGGCGCCGACCTGGCTGAGCATCTCGGTGACCGCCGAGTCCGCGAAACGCACCACCGCGTCGGGGGTCGGGTAGCGATGGCGTTCGGTCGTCCGGGTGCGGATGCCGCCGAGAAAATCCACCAGCACCAGGTCGAGGCTGCGATGCCCGACCTTCAGGCCGAGGCTGAACGCCCCGTCCCGCGCCAGCCCGAGCGGCACCGACGGCTGGCCGATCCGGCCGCGCAGCGGCTGGCCGCGACAGATCAGCCCGTCCTCCTCCAGCGCCCGCATGATCACCGAAACCGTCTGCGCCGAGAGCCCGGTCACCCGGGTGAGTTCGGCCTTGCTCATCTCGCCCTGGCGGCGCAGCAGCGACAGCACCAGGCGTTCGTTGTGCGCCCGCACGCCGCGCAGGTTCGAGCCGCGCAGGCCGCCCGGGCCGTCCTGCCCCACGCCTTCGGGAACGATCGTCATGCCGTTCAATCTGCGCCTCTCCTCCAACGTCGGGGGAGGCTTCGAATCAGCCTCGCCGTTTCCCGGCCAGTTCCTCGACCGCTCGAACCGGCAGCCATCCCATGATCGCTCAAGACGCGTCCTCCCCATCGATTCGCGCAACGCATCGCGGGGCCGCATCCCCGACAAAACGGCGGTATTTCAGCAGATCGGGAAACCTTTTTCAGGCACTTTCGGACGGAAGCCCGCGGACCGCCGATCCGCCATCCTCACCAAAACTGAAAAAATCATTGACATGAATCGTTTCAGCAAGCATTTTTCCTCGCAATCCGACCGCCAAGCATCAGCGCCTTCTCGTTCGAAGAAGGGTCGGAAAACGGCACTTCAACAAAATAATTCACAAGAATTGAATTTCTGGAGACGCAGACATGCCGAGAGAATTCATAGACCGGGACAAGCTCCTGCCCTTCATCCTGCTGGTCTGCTGCTTCGCCGCCTGGGGCGTGGTCGGGACCATGACCGACCCGCTCGTGCAGGTCTTCAGCACCGTCTTCAGCATGAGCACCCTGCAGGCCTCGCTGGTCCAGTTCGCCTACTACGGGGCGTATTTCCTGCTGGCCCTCCCGGCCGCCTTCATCAACCAGCGCTACTCCTACAAGACCGGCGTACTGGTCGGCCTGGGGCTGGCCATCGTCGGGGCGCTGCTCTTCTATCCCGCCAGCCTGGCAATGACCTACGGCCTCTTCCTGCTCGCGCTGTTCACCCTGGCCGGCGGACTGGCGATCCTGGAAACCTCGGCGAATCCCTTCGTCATCTCGATGGGACCCGAAGGCAACGCGACCCGCCGCCTGAACCTCGCGCAGGCCTTCAACCCGGTGGGCACCAACATCGGCGTCCTGCTGGCGGCCACCCTGATCCTGCCGAACCTGCATTCCGCCGGCTCCGCCGAGCGGGCCGCGATGAGCCAGGTGGACCTGCTCGCCATCCGCTCGGCGGAACTGCAGGCGGTGATGCTGCCCTACGTCGGCTTCGCCTTCGTCCTGCTGGCGATCTGGATCGGCATCGCCCTGACCCGCATGCCGGCCATGGAGAAAGCCCAGGCGAAGGAAGCGGAACAGGGCCACGGCGGGTTCTCCGCCACCTTCGAGCGGCTGATGCACAACAAGCATTACCGCTGGGGGGTCGTGGCGCTGTTCTTCTACATCGCGGCCCAGACCTGCACCTGGACCTTCACCATCCAGTACGCGCAGCAGGCCACCGGCGCCGACCACACCCAGGCCGGCTACTACCTGCAATACAGCATGATCGTCTTCCTCGTCGCGCGCTTCGTGGCGACCTGGGCGATGGGCTATATCCGTCCCTCGGTGCTGCTGGTGCTGCTCGGCCTGGCGGCCACCGGCCTGTGCTTCTATGCCGCCCTCAACCCCGGCCTTTCCGGCGTCTGGGCGCTGGTGGCGGTCTCCGCCTGCCTCTCGCTGATGTTCCCGACGATCTACGGCATTGCCCTGATGGGACTGGGCGAGGATGCGAAGCTCGCCGCGGGCGGACTGGTCATGACGCTCCTGGGCGGCGCCCTGATGCCGATGGTCCAGGGCGCGGCGATCGACGCCTTCGGCGCGGCAGTCTCCTTTGTGGTGCCGGGCGTCTGCTTCGTGGCGGTCGTGGGATACGGTCTGTTCCACCTGAGCACCTCGAAGGCCGGCCTGTTCGATCTGCGCTCCACCGCCCGCAAGGTGGCCGAACCCGCCTGACGGTACGGTAATTTCCCGACCGCGACGGACCGACCGGAATCGAGCGGGCCGAGGGGCAACCCCTCGGCCCGCTCGACTTTTCCCCGCCGCCGAGACCTCGCGGCGTACCCCCCGCTCTGCCGCCCCCTCCGCCCCCTCCGCGCCCCGTGCCGATCACGGAGCCCCTCGCCTGCCGCCGAACCGCCCCGCCGACAAATGGCGCCTAGACTTTCCCCGATCGCTCCGCCAAAGCCCAGCTCCTGGCGCCGCCCATAACCACAACAAGCGAAAAGGAAGCTCCCATGCTCAGGTTGACTGCCAAGGCACTCGTCTGCGCCCTGTCCATCGGCCTCGCCGGCCCGACCCGGGCCGCCGACCCCATCGTCATCAAGTTCTCCCACGTGGTCGCCGAACACACCCCCAAGGGCCAGGGCGCGCTGCTGTTCAAGAAGCTCGCCGAGGAGCGCCTGCCCGGCAAGGTGCGGGTCGAGGTCTACCCGAACTCCTCGCTGTTCGGCGACGGCAAGGAAATGGAAGCGCTGCTGCTCGGCGACGTGCAGATCATCGCCCCCTCGCTGGCCAAGTTCGAGCAGTACGCCAAGCCGATCCAGATCTTCGACCTGCCGTTCCTGTTCGACGACATGGCCGCGGTCGACCGCTTCCAGGCCAGCCCGGCCGGCCAGGGCCTGCTGCACTCGATGGAGGACAAGGGCATCACCGGCCTCGGCTACTGGCACAACGGCCTGAAGCAGCTGTCGGCGAACAAGCCGCTGTACGAACCCAAGGACGCCCGCGGCCTGAAGTTCCGCGTGCAGGCTTCGGCGGTGCTCGAGGAGCAGTTCAAGGCGGTGCGCGCCAACCCGCGCAAGATGAGCTTCGCCGAGGTCTACCAGGGCCTGCAGACCGGCGTGGTCAACGGCGCCGAGAACCCCTACTCGAACATCTACAGCCAGAAGATGCACGAGGTGCAGAAGTACATCACCGAGTCCAACCACGGCCTGCTCGACTACATGGTGATCACCAACACCAAGTTCTGGAACGGCCTGCCGGACGACGTGCGCGGCGAGCTGCGCAAGATCGTGGACGAGGTCAGCGCCGAGGTGAACAGGCAGGCCGACGCCCTCAACCAGGGCGACAAGCAGCGCATCCTCGCCGCCGGCACCACCGAGATCATCCAGCTGACCCCCGAGCAGCGCGCCAAGTGGCGCGAGGCCATGCAGCCGGTGTGGAAGAAGTTCGAAGGCGAGATCGGCGCCGACCTGATCAAGGCCGCCCAGGCAGCCAACCAGCCCTGACCTGTCGCGGACAGCCCCGCCGGGCGGGCCGGCCGCAGCGCCGCTGCCCCTGCGCGGGGTTCGCCCCTTCGCCTACCGGAGACACCTGCCATGCACGCCCTGCGTCGGGTCTGGGATCGCTTCGAGGAAGGCTTCATCGCCTTCCTGCTGGCGGCCATGACCCTGGTGACGTTCGTCTACGTCATGCTCAACAACCTCTACGCTTTCTTCTACGCGCTGGGCGACCGCTTCGCCTTCGCCAGCGACTTCTTCTACGCCCTCGGCGACCCGATCCTCGAGTGGGCCCAGGCGATGACCTGGAGCAACGCCCTGACCAAGGCGCTGTTCGCCTGGCTGATCTTCTTCGGCCTGTCCTACGGCGTGCGCACCGCCGGCCACATCGGCGTCGACGCGCTGGTCAAGCTGGCCAGCAAGCCGGTGCAGCGCATCATCGGCCTGATCGGCTGCGTCGCCTGCCTGGCCTATGCCGGCCTGCTCGGCGTGGCCAGCTTCGAGTGGGTCAAGACCCTGTTCGACGCCGCCATCGGCGCCGAGGACCTCGGCCACTTCGGCGTCCAGCAATGGCACATCGGCCTGATCGTGCCGCTCGGCTTCGCGCTGGTGTTCGTCCGCTTCGCCGAGATCTTCGTGCGCATCCTGCGCAATGAGCAGACCGGCCTGGGCCTGGCCGACGAGGCCGCCGAGGCGGCCAAACTGACCGACCACGAGGAGCTGCGCAAATGACCATCCTGTTCCTGTTCCTCGCCCTGTTCGTGCTGATGTTCATCGGCGTGCCGATCGCCATCGCCCTGGGCCTGTCCGGCTCGCTGACCATCATGCTGTTCAGCCCGGACTCGGTGCGCTCGCTGGCGATCAAGCTGTTCGAGACCTCCGAGCACTACACCCTGCTGGCGATTCCCTTCTTCCTGCTCGCCGGCGCCTTCATGACCACCGGCGGCGTGGCGCGCCGGCTGATCGACTTCGCCAACGCCTGCGTCGGGCACATCCGCGGCGGCCTGGCGATCGGCGCGGTGCTCGCCTGCATGCTGTTCGCCGCACTGTCCGGCTCCTCGCCGGCCACGGTGGCGGCGGTCGGCTCGATTGCCATCGCCGGCATGGTGCGCTCCGGCTACCCACAGGCGTTCGGCGCCGGCATCGTCTGCAACGCCGGCACCCTGGGCATCCTGATCCCGCCCTCGGTGGTGATGGTGGTCTACGCCGCCGCCACCGAAAGCTCGGTGGGCAAGCTGTTCATGGCCGGCGTGCTGCCGGGCATCCTGCTCGGCACGGTGCTGATGGTCGCCATCTACGTGGTCGCGATAAAGAAGAACCTGCCGGCGCTGCCGCGGGCGACCTTCCGCGAATGGCTCTCCGCCGCGCGCAAGGCGGTCTGGGGCCTGCTGCTGATGTTCATCATCCTCGGCGGCATCTACTCGGGGATGTTCACCCCCACCGAGGCGGCGGCGGTGGCGGCGGTCTACGCCGGCTTCGTCGCGCTGTTCGTCTACAAGGACATGCGCCTGCGCGAGGCGCCCAAGGTGATCCTCGAGTCGGGCAAATTGAGCATCATGCTGATGTTCATCATCGCCAACGCCATGCTCTTCGCCCACGTGCTGACCACCGAGCAGATCCCGCAGACCATCACCGCCTGGGTGATGGACATGGGCCTGTCGCCCTGGGCCTTCCTGCTGGTGGTGAACCTGGTGCTGCTGGTCGCCGGGGCCTTCATGGAGCCTTCGGCGATCATCCTGATCCTCGCGCCGATCCTCTTTCCCATCGCCGTGCGGCTGGGCATCGACCCGATCCACCTGGGCATCGTCATGGTGGTGAACATGGAGATCGGCCTGATCACCCCGCCGGTGGGGCTGAACCTGTTCGTCACCTCGGCGGTGACCGGCATGAGCGTCGGCCAGGTGATCCACGCCGCGATGCCCTGGCTGCTGCTGCTGCTCGGCTTCCTGGTGGTCATCACCTACGTCCCGGCGATTTCCCTGGCCCTGCCCGAGTGGCTGGGGCTGAGCTGAGACGGCGCTCGCTCCCGAACGCATCCCCTTGCCCGGCCTTGCGCCGGGCTTTTTTTCGGACGAGGCGGACAAGCCCGTCGCAGGACGCCCCCGCCGCACCTCAGCCGAGGTAATCCCGCGCCTGCAGATACTCGACGATCCCCAGCGCGATCTGCGCAGGCCCTTGGCGGTCCGTGAGGACATGGATTTCCGGACGGTCCGGGGCCTCGTAGGGCGAGTCGAGGCCGGTGAAGTTGTCGATCAGCCCGCGCCGCGCCTTTCCGTACAAGCCTTTCGGATCGCGTCGCTCGCACTCCTCCAGGGCCGTGTCGACGAAGATCTCGATGAACTCCCCGGCAGCGACCAGGCTTCTCGCCATTTCCCGGTCGCGCCGGAACGGGGAAATGAAGGCCGCCAGCACGATCGTTCCGGCATCGACGAACAGCCGCGCCATCTCCGCCACCCGGCGAATGTTTTCCTCGCGATCGAGGTCACTGAAACCAAGGTCTTGGTTCAACCCATGACGGACGTTGTCGCCGTCGAGCAGATAGGTGTGCGCTCCCCGCCGGAACAACGCCTCCTCCAGGGCGTTGGCGATTGTCGACTTGCCCGCCGCACTCAGCCCGGTGAACCAGAGAATGCAGGGCTTTTGCCGTTTGATGCCGGCACGCTGCATCTTGTCGACACTCGAAGTCTGCCAGGCCAGGTTTTCCATCATCGACACACGAACCATCTGAACGCTTGAATGAACTTATTTGTTACGCCTGTCGTCTGAAAAGTTCACCCGCTTTTACCCAAAGGCTGCCGAAGCCTTACAAAACTTTACAAACACCTGGTGCACACTTGCGCAATATGCCGCCCGGGCGGAGCGGTCATGAAAGCCCGGTCCAGAGCGGGAAGAAAGTTCCCGAAAGCCGCATGAACACGGGCCGGGCGCTCTTTTTCGCCGCGCGACGGCGCACCTTCGCTCCCGTCTCCCGGCAACCCGTCAATCAATCGCGAGGCACCCCATGGATTTCCTGAGAAGATTCTTCTGGCGCAGTCTGAACCGACGGCAGCAGGATTATTTAGTGGGGCAGTTGCCGGTCGTCGAGCGCGAGGCGTTCAAGAAAACCCTGTTCAAGAAAGTTCTCGAAGTTCCCCAACCGTTCGAACAACACCAGTGCCTCTTCATCCATGTCCCCAAGTGCGCCGGCAAGAGCCTGTGCGCCTCGCTGTTCGGCGACTGGGAACCCGGCCATCTTCCCTTGCGCTGGTATGCGCAACTCTTTCCGGAGTTCTACGCCCGCGCCTTCAAGTTCGCCATCGTGCGCGATCCGCTGGACAGGGCGTATTCGGCATACCGTTATCTGCTCGGCAACCGCCAGCTCCGACAGGATCAGGCGGCCCGCCGAATGCTCGAGCGTTATGGCAGTTTCGATAGCTTCGTCGAGGCCTGGCTCTGCCCGGAAAACCTGCAGCGGCAGATCCATTTCGCCCCCCAGTGGCAATTCCTCGCCGACGATCTCGGCCGACTCGGCGTCGACTTCGTCGGCCGCTACGAAAACCTCGCCGGCGACTTCACCCGGATCTGCGACAGGCTGAAGATCAAGGTCGACCTGGCCCATATCAACCGGTCGCCCGGCGGTATCGCAGACACCCGCGGCACCATCGCCCGGGCGACCCGGGAAAGAATCCACGAGGTCTACCGGCGCGACTACCAACTGTTCGGCTATATCCCTCGACTCGATTGACGGAGAAGCGCCGCCCGCGGCGGCAGCCGTCATTCCTTCTCGAAGAGCTGCGCGGCGATCCGGCGCAGCCAGCGGTTGGCGCCGTCCTCGTGGAAGCGCGCATGCCAGTGCTGCCGGACCATCACCGCCGGCAGCGCCACCGGGCATTCCAGGGCCTTGCTCAGGCCGGACCGGGCGAGCGTCTGGCCGATCTGCCGCGGCACGATGGCGATCAGGTCGGAGGCGGCGACCAGCGCGTTCAGGCCGAGACAGCTCGGCACCCGCAGCACCACGTTGCGCCGCACGTCCTGCCGGGCCAGCGCGTTGTCCAGCTCGGCGATGATCGAGCCGGGCTGGACGATGCCGATGTGCGCCTCGCCCTCGAAGTCCGCCAGGCTCAGGCGCTCGCCGATGCGCGGATGCCGGGCGCTCACCAGGCAGATGAAGTCCTGGCTGTACAGGGCCTGCTGGTAGATGCCGGTGTTCAGCTCCGGCGTGTAGCCGATCGCCAGGTCGACCTCGGCCATTTCCAGACGCTGGGCGATGTCCCGGCTGATCGGGATCGCCTCGACCTGCGCCAGCGGCGCCTCCCGGCGCAGCCGCGCGAGGAGGCGCGGCAGGATGGAGATGTGGCTGGCGTCGGTCATGGCGATGCGGAAGGTGCGGCGCACCGTGGCCGGGTCGAACTGCACGCCCGGCTCGTCGAGGCGACGCAGGCTGTCCAGCGCCTGGCGGACGATGTCGATCAGCGCGTCGGCCTTGGGGGTCGGCAGCATGCCCTGGGCGGTGCGCACGAACAGCGCGTCGTCGAAGCGCCGGCGCAGCTCCCGCAGCCAGATGCTGACCGTCGGCTGTGCCAGCCCGAGGCGCTCGGCGGCGCGGCTGACGCTCCGGGTGCGGTAGACCTCCTCGAACAGCAGCAGCTGCTTGGTATCGATCGGCAGGTTCGGCTCGATCATGACCATTATTGCCGTATGCAATGGGGACGATTCCGATCCTTGCATGGACGATAGCCCGCCACAAGCCGTAAGGTTCCCGCGTCGCACCGACGATCCTCGCCCGCAGCGAGGCAGAGCGCCTGCAGACCTGCCAAGGTCGAGGTCCCCGACCCGAGCGGCGAGCCGGGTACGGAAGTCGAGCAGATCCTCACGTTCATTCCTGACCCGCACCGGCCCGAGAACAGCATGCACAACGCAGAGCACAACAGCGAATGCCCCCTGCTGGGGATCGGCCAGATCATCCTGGCCACGGCCCTGTTCGCCGGGCACGACACGCTGTCCAAGCACCTCGGCGGGATCTACCCGGTGGTGATGGTGGTCTGGGCCCGCTACGCGGTGCACAGCCTGCTGATGCTCGGCCTGTTCGCCCCGCGCCACGGCCGGGCACTGCTGCGCAGCCGGCGTCCGGGCCTGCAACTGGCGCGGGCGCTGTGCCTGCTCGGCAGCAGCCTGCTGTTCACCGCCGGGCTGCGCTTCATCCCGCTGGCGGAGGCCACCGCAGTCAACTTCCTCGCCCCGCTGCTGGTCGCCGCGCTCTCCGCGCCGCTGCTCGGCGAGCGGGTCACCCCGGCCCAGTGGCTGGCGGTCGGGGTCAGCTTCCTCGGCATCCTGTGCATCGTCCGCCCCGGCAGCCAACTGTTCGACCCGGCGATCCTGCTGACGATGGGGTCGGCCTGCTGTTTCGCCGGCTACCACCTGATCACCCGCAAGCTCAGCGGCATCGACGACGCGCGCACCAGCAACTGCCTCACCGGCCTGTTCAACTGCCTGGCCCTGAGCGCCCTGCTGCCGTTTTTCTGGACCACGCCCCGGCTCGAGCACGCGCTGCTGGCGCTGGGCATGGGCAGCTTCGCGATGCTCGGCCACCTGCTGCTCACCCATGCCTACCGGCATGCCGCGCCGACCCTGCTGGCGCCGTTCAGCTATGCACAGATCGTCTTCGCCGGACTGGTCGGCTACCTGCTGTTCGGCAATCTCCCCGACGCCTTCGCCCAGCTCGGCATGGCGCTGATCTGCGCCAGCGGCCTGGCCATGGCCCATCTGCAGCGCCTCGCCCCGCCCGCCCCCCGACTGCGCGAGCGCACCACCTGAAGACCGCCCCCTCGGCGCCTGCACGCGGCGACCGGGACGGACGGATCGAACGATCGCGCGGCTGAAACCCGCCCGCCTCCCGCGGCAGAACGGCCTGGGCATCCCGCCCCGCCCTGGGCGATTGTTTCATTACGGTACACAGACATTGCGCAAACAGTCGATTTATTGCGGACAGTTACCGTAATAACCTGTATCCAGCTTCCGAAAAAAGCCGCGAAACATTCGAACCACAGGGTTCAAGCAAACGACCCGACATGTTTCGCCGTGCCTTCAGCCTCATCTCGGTTGTTCCGACTGAAGACTTGTAAAGTTTGCACAGTTAGGACATTCAACATGAAATGCTTCATGCCGGTCGTTATCGCCGCCGTCTCTTGTATCGTACTGAACAGCGAAATGATCCAGGCGGCCGAACAACAGCCCAAGGTCGAAACCTACAGTTACGACACCAAACTGGATATTGCCAAAGTCATCAGCGTCGAAGAGCCAGCCAACGTCTGCGAGGCCGTCCCCGTCCATATGGTCTACGAAGACCATCAGGGACACCAGCACGTCCTCGAATACAGCGTTATGGGCAAAGGCTGTTCGAACAACTAAGATCTGCCTTTCCCCGTCGCGAAAAGAGCGACATTCGATATTCGACGTGGGACTGGCAAGAGCGTCCGGCCTGCTTGACGAACGCTTCCTCAAGAGCCAATAAAGGCCTACTTCGCGACAGTTGAGGATATTGGACGCTTTCTCGTGGGCAGCAAGAACGTAACTCGCCATACCGAGTGCGCCCCCTCAGAACAGCGACAGCGGGTACTGGACGATCAGCCGCTGCTCGTTGAACTGGTTGTTGCTGCCCCAGTCGCGGCGGATCGTCGAGTTCCGCCAGCGCAGGGTCAGGTTCTTCGCCACGCCGCTCTGCACCACGTAGGCCAGCTCGCTCTCGCGGCCCCATTCCTTGCGGTTGTCGAGGCCGCCGGCCTCGATGTTCGAGCCGGAGATGTAGCGGGTCATGAAGGTCATCCCCGGTATACCCAGCCCGACGAAGTTGTAGTCGTAGCGCAGCTGCCAGGAACGCTCCCGGGCGTTGTCGTAGCTGGAGTTGTAGCTGTTGTTGGCCAGGGTGTCGCCGCTGGTGCCGTTGACCCGCAGCCACTTGCTGTCGCCGCTGACCCGCTGTAGGCCCAGGTAAAAGGTGTGCGCGTTGTACTTGAGGGAGAACAGCCCGGACAGCACCTTGTTGTCCAGATGGCCCTCCAGCGCGTCGCCGTCGTCCTCGCCGTCGAAGTAGCCGAGGTTGGCGCCCAGGGTCCAGTCCTTGCCCAGCGGCTGGCTGTGCCGCACCTGGAAGTAGCGTTGCTTGTAGATGTCCTGCAGGCGGGCGTACCAGACGCCGACGGTGGTGCGCTTGTCGTTGAAGGTGTATTCCGCGCCGCCGAAGTCGAAGTCGTCCGAGGTGCGGTCGCTGGTGTAGGGGTTGGTGCCGAACAGGGTCATGTCCTCCATGCTGCCGTCGTCGCGCGGACTGTTACCGGTGATGTGGCCGGCGTAGAGGGTCAGGTTCTTGATCTCCTTGGAGGTGAGCATGGAACCTTCGAAGGTCTGCGGCAGCGAACGGGCGTCGTCGGCACGGAGGATCGGCAGCACCAGGTACCATTCGCCGACCCGCAGTTCGGTTTCGGAGAACTTCATCTTGCCTGCGACGGCGATCCGCCCGAAGTGGTCGGCGGGCTTGCCGTCGTGGTCGAGCGGCAGCAACGCGGTGCCGCCGGTGCCCTTGCCGCCGTCGAGCTTCTGCGCATAGAGGCCGAGCACGTCGACGCCGAAGCCGAGCGGGCCTTCGGTGTAGCCCGACTTGAAGTCGAGGATGAAGTTCTGCGTCCACTCCTCGGCCTTGCTGCGGGTGGCGTTGTCGCGCTTGAAGTCGCGGTTGATGAAGAAGTTGCGGAAGGTCAGGGTGCCCTTGGCGTCCTCGAAGAAGCCGGCGGCCTGGGCGTCGGGCAGGAGGCTCGCAAGGCCCAGGGCAAGGGCCAGGAGCGAGGAATGGCGGAGCGGAAAACGCGGAATGCTGTTCTTCATTGTTGTTGTTACCGGCGAAGATTCGGTGGAAAAGGTGCAAAAAGCCCCCCTCCGCGGTCGCGGATGCCTTGAGCGAAAGGGGGAAAGCCCGATGCAGGATGCCGGGCCAAGGCATGATCAGGACGTGGAAATGCCCCAAACGAAACCACCCCGGTTAGCCAGAGCGATATTGGATATTCCGGAGCGCGGCAGTGCGCGAGCGATAACCGAGGTGCTCATGGTGTCTTCCTGTTTATTGTTGTATTGGTCGTAACCGCGTACGGTGGCCGTGTCACCTGGAGCGTGAGCCTATGGGCTTGGGCTATGGGGCCGACATGGCAAACAAGCCATCAAGGAAAAATAATCCGCTATCTTCTCAACTCTTATTTATGCAACGCCATAAAGCAGGTGGCTTGCACTGTCTTGGATTGTAGAAAGTTTGAAAACTTCCTCTTGAGCAATCAGAAAACTTCTATCTGAATATCGTATCGCCCGATAAGCCAGATGATTTTCTGTGTGCCGCCTGCCATTACTTCACACGCTACCGACCCAGCCTGTCCCCGGTATGTACACCGCTTCTGCAACCCCCGTGTCGCTGTTCAGTACTGGACCGAACAGCGACACAGATAGAAGTTATAGAGGGAGGAGGCGTTAAGGCTTTCAGCCGAGCTCTTGGGCCAGTTTTTTGCGATCTAGCTCTTTTTCCCAAGCGGAAACCACCAGCGCTGCAACGCCGTTGCCCACCAGGTTGGTCATGGCCAGACCGGTGCCCATAAATCGGTGGATTCCGAGAATCAGTACCATACCCGCCACTGGTACTATCGGCACGACCATCAAGGTGCTGGTCAACATCACGAAGGCCGCGCCGGACACCCCGCTGGCCCCTTTGGACGTCAGCATCGCCACGATCACCAGGGTCAGTTGCTGGGACAGGGTCAGCTCGATGTTCAGGGCCTGGGCGATGAACAGCACTGCCATGGTCAGGTAGATGTTAGTGCCGTCCAGGTTGAAGGAATAACCGGTCGGGATCACCAGACCCACCACCGGTTTGGAGCAGCCCAGGCGCTCCATCTTGTCCATGATCTGCGGCAGAACCACTTCAGAGGAACTGGTACCCAGAACGACCAGCAGTTCCTCTTTGATGTAGGCAAGAAAACGCAGAATGCTGAACCCGCACAACCGTGCCACCGCTCCCAACACCACGAGCACGAACAGCACACAGAGTGCGTAGAAGCTGCCGATCAACTTGAACAGGGGCAGCAGCGATTCGACACCGTAGGTGCCAACGGTGAAGGCAATGGCCCCGAAAGCGCCGACGGCGGACAGTTTGGCGATGGTGTGGACGATGCGAAAGAACACGCCGGAAAGGCCTTCGATGATGTCGTAGACCGGCTTGCCTTTTTCACCCATGGCCGACAGGGCACAACCGAACAGCACCGATACCAGCAATATGCACAGCACGTTGCCCTCGGCGAAGGCCTGGACGAAGGTGGAGGGAATGATGCTCATCAGGAAGTCGGCCATGTTTAGATGCTGGGCCTTTTCCGCGAACCCGGTCACCGCCGATGCGTCGAGCGTGTTGACATCGACGTTGAAGCCGCCGCCCGGATTGAACAGGTGGCCGCCGATCAGCCCGATGAGCAGGGAGATCGTCGAAATGACTTCGAAGTACAGAAGCGCCTTGCCACCGACTCGGCCGACCTTTTTCAGATCGCGCATGCCGGCAATACCGCTGACCACGGTACAGAAGACCACCGGGCCGATGATCATCTTGATCAGTTTGATAAACGCATCGCCCAACGGCTTGAGGTCGGCGGCGAAATCAGGCCAGAAGTGACCAACCAGAACACCGACGAAGATCCCCAGTAAAACCTGAAAATACATAGCACGGTAAAACGGTTGCTTGATCTTCACGTTAGCTGGAACCGGCGTATCGGCCTGAGCTGACACAGGGATAGGATTCATAAGGTTTACTGCCATTTTATTGTTGGAGGTTTGGCAAAGCTGGGGTCGTCTCAGAAAACGGAAAAAATCGTACGTTTATCCTCAATCCGTCAGGTTGAGGTGTACTCCAGCCGGACACCCCAAGCCTGCTGCGGCCTCCAGCCAACCATCAGGCGCTTCGCGTATGATTTTTTCCGAACTCTGCGGGCCCACCAAGGTGCCGCTATCAGCGTCCGTATAGCCTCAGTGGATTGTCGATCAGCAGTTTTTGCCGCAATGACGGATTGCTGCAGAAGTCGAACATCAGGTCCACCAGGCCACCGTCGTTGGGCATGTCTTTGCTGATGTTCGGATGTGGCCAGTCAGTCCCCCACAGCACGCGGTCCGGAGCCACCTCGATCAGGCGCTGGGCAAACGGGATCGCATCATCGAACGGCCGACGACCGGCCGACACCCGTTCAGCACCGCAGACCTTGACCCAGGCCAGTGGGTTTTTCATGAGTTCGAGCAAGGCCAGGAAGGACGACTGTTCGGTGCCGGCCTCGGCTTTGACCCGACCCATATGATCGATAATGAAAGGTACGGAGATCCGTGCCAGACGATCGGCGTAGGTCAGGATGTCCTGTGCGTCAAGATGCAGCACCACATGCCAGCCCAGTGGCGCGAGTCGCTCCACGGTGCGATCAAAGACCTCCAGATCGGGTGCGCCGCCCAGGTGCGCGACGAAGTTGAAGCGCACCCCGCGTACACCACCGGCATCCATTTCGGCGAGTTGGGCGTCGGTTTCACTGCCATCGACGATGGCTACTCCTCGATAACGTCCTTCGCTACGGGCAATGGCATCGAGCATGGCGCGGTTATCACTGCCGTGGCAGCTAGCCTGGACGATGACGCCACGACTGAAACCCAAATGATCATGCAAGGAGCGCAAGGTCTCAAAAGGAGCATCGGGGGGGGTATAGCTGCGGTCGACGGCATAGGGGAACTGCGCGGCAGGGCCAAATACATGGCAGTGTGCATCCCAGGCACCTGCTGGCAGGGCCTGCTTGGGTTTGGTGGGGTTCGAATCCGGAGCGAGACAGCTTTTCATCAGATCTCCTTCAATGGCCAGTGGTTGAAAGCGAGAGCTGATGGTGGCTTTTGCAACTTCACGGAACAATCAAGGATAGGCTCTAGCAGCTATGCAGATTTTGCATGCAAGCCATCATGGCATGCAGATCTCGCGGACCATGGCCAAAGTCTTCTCCGCCAGGCGCGACAGCGGTCGCTGTTCGGAGGTGGCGATAAACAGATGGGTCGGAACGGGCGGATCGACAATCTGCGCGGCTTTCAAGCCTTCGGGTAGATTGCCGCGTCCGACCAGGGCCGATTGGAACAGCACGCCATAGCCCATGCCCAGATCGATCAGATCCAGCAGCGAGGGAATGCTGTCGATTTCCAGGCACACGTCCAGGATGATCGCATGGCGTGCCGCCTGGGTTTCGATGAGGCGGCGCAGGGAATGAGGTTCGCTGGGGATGATCAGAGGGTAGCTGCCCAGGTCTTGCATGGCGACCGTGTCGGGAAGGTTGGAACTGGCGGCGCCGATCAGCATCAACGGCTCGGAGTGTATGTGTTCGTAGTGCAATGACGCGCTGTGGGCAGGATTGAATAACAGGGCGAAATCCAAGCGTCCGAGCAACAGCCACTCGCGCATGGAATGACTCAACCCCTCCTTGATACCTAAAGCGCAGCCTGGAAATCGCTCACGAAAGGCAGAGACCAAGTCCACGGTGTGGCATCGGGAAATACTCGGCGGAAGACCGATCACAACTTTGCCTGACAAGGTGTCGCGTTGCTCGCGCAACTCCTCGCGCGCCACTTGCACTTGGCGCAGGATACCTTTGCCGTGATCGAACAGCCGCTGACCGGATGCCGTTAATAAAACACCGCGGCCATGACGCAGCAGGAGATGTTCCTGTAGTTCAATTTCCAGTTGCCGAACCTGACGGCTAACCACCGATTGGGAGATGTTTAATACTGCAGCGGCCTTGGTAAAGCTTCCGAACTCCGCTACCCGTACGAAACATTCGAGTTGTTTTAAATCCATGGGGCCGCCTCGGGAAAAACACCATGTTAGCGCTTTTCTTCCGCCAGGCTTTCTCAGTTGAATGGACGGCCATACAGCGTGTCGATCAGGCGCAGCCAGTCGAACGGTTCGAGGGTTGCGTAATCAAGGTCGGCATCGTTCATCGCGTCCACCAGGCCACGTTGAGCGTTGACGATAGCCAGGCTCATGTTCGGTACGACACCCATGTCACTCGAGGTTTTCGCCACTTCTTTCATTTCCTCGGAGCGGCGCCGCCCGTGCTCGGCTACGCGGCTGATCAAGTAGTGTGGCAGCGCCTCCTCCCAGCCCATATGCGGAAAACTCTGGTGCAACGACGCCAGTACTTCGCGCTCAGCCTGGTACTGGCGTGCAGTGCTCAGGCACTCGGTCGTGAGCGCTTCCAGACCCTTGATCATGATGCTGCGACACATCTTTATTGCCGACGCCACGCCGACCTCATCGGCCACCCTGCGTACATTCATGCCCAACTCAGCCAGCTGTTCGGCCACCAGGGCCGCGGCCTCTCCCCCCAGCAGAATGGGCGTTTTCAAACGTTGAGGCGGGACCGGTGCCATGACCGCAGCGTCGATATAGCCGATACCATAGCTGTGCATCGTGGCGAACGCCGTGCGCTTGGTGGACGGGGCGACCGAGTTGATGTCGATGAACAGCTGGCTTGGCTTCATCAGGGCTGCCGCGGCTTGAGCAACCTCCAGCGCTGCATCGGCCGTCACCGCTGAAATGACCCAGTCTCCGAGGGCCACGGCTTGAGCGAAACTGTCGCATAACTGCACGCCGCAGCGACGAGCCTTGTCATACAGCGCGGCGCGAGTGCTCGGGTTTTCCTGCAGGCGATCATAGGCGTACACGGTCACGCCCAAGGCCACCAGATCCTCGCCGAAGATCGCGCCAGCCTCGCCGAAGCCGATCAGGGATAAGGTGGTCAGCATTATCGCTCCCCCTCGTTGTGCCAGACGCCGCGGGGAATGTAGACATTGCCGTCGAACAGCCGCCGGGCCGTACGCAGCAACCCGCAGCCAGCCAGCTCGCTGCCCCGCCTGAGCAACTCGACGGTGAACTCGCCTGTCGGATGCTCGACCGATAGCCGTATCCTGTCGCTCTGCCCGACCCTCGCCAGGCCGCCGGCCACCGAGCCTTCGACCAGGCAGGCCGAGGCGACGCTGACGGCGCCGAAGACCCCGATGGAGGTGTGGCAGCGATGCGGGATGAACGTCCGGCTGCTGATGGCTCCGCCGTTCTGCGCCGGCGCGATCAGACACATCTTGGGAACCGTACGCCGGGCCACGTCGCCCAGATTCATGCGCGGTCCGGCTTGCAGGCGGATCGCTTCGAGCACGGCCTTGAGCTCGCCGTCGGCGTCCAGCTGCTCGCACGTCTCGTAGCCGGTACGTCCGACACTGGCCGCCGGGACGAGGACCACGGGCATGCCGTTGTCGATGCAGGTCACCTCGATACCCTCGAAGGTATCGCGGGCGTTGCCGGTGGGCAGCAGCGTGCCGCAACTGGAGCCGGCGATATCCTCGAACTCAACGACGATGGGCGCGGCCGTGCCGGGCACGCCATCGATGCGCGCCTCGCCCGCGTAGCGGACTTCGCCGTCCGGCGTGGGCACCTGGGCAATGGCGATCTGTCCGGTGTTTTCCATGAAGATGCGCACCGGGGTCGTGTCGCCCCGGACGGGCACCAGACCGCGCTCGATGGCGAAGGGGCCGACGCCGGCCAGGATGTTGCCGCAGTTCTGGCCGAAATCCACGCGGGGCTCGTCGACCACCACCTGGGCGAACAGGTAGTCCACGTCGGCATCCGCCCGTTCGGATGGGCGGACGATGGCGACCTTGCTGGTCAAGGAGTCCGCGCCGCCGATGCCGTCGATCTGCCGCTTGTCCGGCGAACCCATGCAGGCCAGCAGGACCCGGTCGCGCAGGGCAGGATCGACCGGCAGATCCCGGGCAAGAAAATAGGCGCCCTTGGAGGTGCCGCCGCGAATCATCATGCAAGGAATACAAGTCTGGCTCATGGTGTTTCCCATGTATGGCGAGTGGTCCGATTGAGAGGATTACCGCCCGTTGCCGGGCGGAAATGCTTGCTAGCAGTCCAGCTCGTCCAGGCTGTCGACGTAGCGCAGGCCCTTTTCGGCCAGCCGGGCGCGCATGTTGTAGATGTCCAGGCCCAGTTCGCCTTCGGCCAGGCGCACGCGCTTCTGCTCTTCGACATCCGCCCGCTTGCGGCTGGCCTCGACGACCTGGGGCACTTCGCTGCGGCGGACCACCACGACGCCATCGTCATCGGCGAGGATCACGTCCCCCGGATTGACCAGCTGTCCGGCGCAGACCACGGGAAGATTCACCGAGCCGAGGGTTTCCTTGATGGTCCCCTGGGAATTGATCGCGCGCGACCAGACGAAAAAGCCCATCTCGCGCAGGGTACGGGTATCCCGGACGCCGGCATCGATCACCAGCCCGCGCACGCCGCGGGCCTTGAGCGAGGTGGCGAGCAGGTCGCCGAAATAACCGTCGCTGCAGGCCGAGCTGGGCGCGACGACCAGGATGTCGCCCGGCTTGCACTGCTCCACCGCGACATGGAACATCCAGTTGTCGCCGGGCGCCACCAGCACGGTGACCGCCGAGCCGCTGATCGCGACATCCTGCTGGATCGGGCGAATGGACGGGGCCAGCAGGCCCTTGCGGCCCTGCGCCTCGTGCACCGTGGCCACGCCGTAGAGAGTCAACTCGTCGATCAGGTCCGCGTCGGCGCGGGGAATGTTGCGGACGACGACGCCGGTCTTGCCGATCAGACTGTTCATGCCAGATTCTCCGTGACGCGCGGGAAGATGCTCTGATAACCCTCGGCATAGACGATGTTCTTGCTCGAGGTGATGCCGACGTTGCGCTTGGCCTGCACGCCCCGCTGCAGGGCAACGCGGGTGTAGTACTCCCAGAGGTGTTCCTGACCGGCCATGCACTGGATGGCCGCGTACTTCCTGTCCCAGACCTCGGTGATGTCCAGCAGCACGTCCGGGCACCATTCGCACTGCTCGGGCTGATGCGGCTCGAAGCTGTAGACCGGCGGTGCGGCGACGATCTTCTCGCCCGGCTTGTAGCCTTCGGCCTGGGCGATGATGCGGGCCTCCTGGGTCAGGTGTATGGCCAGCGGGTGGTCGTAGTTGTAGGGGTCCTTCAGCGAGTGGCTGAGCACGAACTCGGGCTGCACGCGGCGCATGACGTCTGCCAGGCGGAACAGGGTGTCCTTGTCGGCGCGCATCGGATAGTCGCCGATATCGAAGAACTCGACGCTGGCGCCGAGGATCTCGGCAGCCGCGAGGGCCTCCTCGCGGCGGGCGGCCTTGACCTTCTCTTCGGTCATCTCGCCCTTGCGCCAGAGCTTGGCGGACTCGCCACGCTCGCCGAAGGACAGGCAGACGATATGCATGGCATACCCCTGCAGGGCGTGCAGCGCGATGGCACCGCCGGCCCGCCAGACGAAGTCGGCGGAATGTGCGCTGACCACCAATGCCGTTTTCTTGCTCGAATCGTTCATATCGGGCTCCTCCTGTTTTGAAAGAGGGTGTCATGCCCGATGGGCGACGAATAATGCGTTCGGTTGGACGAGGTATGCGTTTTACTTATGAGGTTTGGAAGCGCATAGTGCGGTTTTCTCCTCGCCGAGCCGATTGGAAAGACTCATGGCCTTCGCCGAATATCCCAACCTGATGCAGATTCGCGCCTTCGTGCGGGTGGCCGAGCAGGGCAGCGTGTCGAAGGCGTCCAGGGTGCTTTATCGCGCCCAGTCGGTCGTCACCCGGGCGATCGCGGATCTCGAGAAACGCCTCGGCATCGTGCTGTTCGAGCGCCATGCCAACGGCATGCGGCTGACCGATCACGGCAGGCACATCCTGCCCAGGGCGCAGCAAACGCTCGCCGAACTGGCGATGGTGCCCCAGGCGCTGGGCCATGCGACCGAACCGCTGTACCTGCTGCATACCCGGCGGCTGGAACTGTTCATCAAGCTCTGCGAAACCCACCATATGCAAACCGTGGCCACTGCCTTCGGCCTGACTCAGCCGGCGGTGAGCGCGGCGCTCAAGGTGCTGGAAAACGGCTGCGGCCATCCGTTGTTCGAGCGCACGCCCCAGGGCCTGCAGCCCACCCGGACCAGCGGCGAGATCCTGCTGTACATCCGCCGGGCCCTGAACGAGCTGCGCCATATCGATGCGGATATCGCCGCCCTGCGGGGCTCGCTGCAGGGCAAGGTGACCGTGGGCGCCTTGCCGCTCGGGCGGACCCGCATCCTGCCCGAAGCCATCGTCCGCCTGACCGCAGCCCATCCCGGGGTCCGCGTGGCGACCCTCGAAAGTCCTTTCGACCTCCTGGCGACCGAACTGCGTGCCGGCGACATCGACTTCGTGCTCGGCGCCCTGCGCCCTTCCGAGTACGCGAGCGACCTGCACGGCGAGCAGCTGTTGACGGAGAATCTGGTGGTATTGGCGCGCCGGGACCATCCGCTGCTGCGCCGGGCTATCGAGCCCAGCGATCTCGGCCAGGCCCGCTGGATTCTTCCGCGCACGGGCGCGCCCGCCCGGCAGCAGCTCGATGCGTGCCTCGCCGAACTCGGGGTCGATGCTCCCCAGCCGATCGTGGAGACCGGCGATCTGGCGGTCATCCGCGGCTTGCTCCTGCAGTCCGACATGATCGCTGCCGTTTCGGCGCATCAGCTGGAATACGAAATCGTCTCCGGGGAGCTGCAGCGCCTGCCTTTGCAGCTGCGCCACACCAACCGCGCCATCGGCCTGATCTACCGCACCGGCTGCCTGCACGCGCCGGCCGCCGAGGCCCTGATGCAGCAGGTGCGCGAGGTGGTCCGAGAACTGGCATCGGGATCGGCATGACCTCGCGTCGCGAAGCATCGCCGGTCGATCCGGCTAGCGCCTTCCCGGTTGCAGGCGCTCGCGCCAGAAGCGGAACACCGGAGCGGCCAGGAACAGCACCAGTACCAGGCGCAGCACCTGCATCGCGGTGACCAGCGGCACCAGCAGGCCCAGCGCCTCGGCGGTCAGGCTCATTTCGGCGATGCCGCCGGGCACCATGCCGAGCACCAGCGCCCGCATGTCGAGGCCCGAAGCCCAGCTCATCAGCCAGGCGATGGGCACGGCGAGCAGGACCGAACCGAGCGTCGCCAGCAACGTGCGCAGCATGAACGCCGGCGCGCGGCGAAAGAACGAGCGATCGAAATGGCTGCCCAGACTGCTGCCCAGCAGCCACTGGCCCACTTCGCCGGCCCCCTCCGGCAGACCGAGGCGCAGGTCGAAGGCAATGCTGAAAACGCAGGTGACCAGCAAGGCACCGAGTTGCCAGGCATTGGGCAAGCGCCAGCGCTGGAACACCCAGGCGAGCATCCCGCCGAGGCCGAAGATCAGGGTCAGCCAGAGGGCATCGGGGCCATGGCGGGCGACGGCCGCTGCCTGCCCATCGGCGAACAGCCAGGTGTAGAGCGTTGGAATGCCCACCAGCACCAGCATCATGCGCAGGCTGTGGCTGGCCGCCACGTGCTGCAGCTCGGCGCCATGGGCGCGGCCCAGGCTGACCATCTCGTTGGCGCCGCCGGGCATGCTGGCGAAGTAGGCGGTCGCGAAGTTTTCCGTGTGACGCCGGTGCAGAAGGATGCCGATGGCGCCGGTGAACAGGGTCAGCAGGCTGCCGATCAGCACCAGGGCGGAGTGGGTGAGGATCTGCTCCAGCACCGCCCGGTTGAAATGCAGGCCGATCCCGGTGGCGACGATCCACTGGCTGAGCTTGACCGCGTGGGGCATGGCGACGGTCGGACGGCCGAGGCAGCGCAGGGCGGCGACACCGAGCAAGGCGCCGATCATCCAGGGCAACGGCCAGCCGAGCAACTGGGCGAGGCCGCCGCCGAGGGCACCGGCCAGGGGCGTGAAGATCCAGGGTTTGCAGCAGGCCAGCCGGCCCGCCAGGACAGGAGAAAATGGGGTTGTCACATCGGACCCTTGAGAGAGAAGCGGGTCGCACCGGTCAGGACGCGGCCGACTCCGGACCGGGAGGGCAGGTCGCTATCCCCGGGGCAGGCCGGGGCGAACCCCGGACCGCCGTGGAGCATGCGTCCGCATGCCCGGCGCTTACTTCTTGCCGGCGACCGAATACAGGACTTGCTGATTGCGGGTCTTCTGGAACTCTTCCAGCGACTGGCCGCGCATGGCCGAATAGATGTGCAGGTTGGAAACCCCCACCACCGCGCCGAGCTTTTCCAGCACGAAGAAGCTCGCCCCGTACTGGATCAGGGCCCGCCAGTCGAGGCGGCGAACCATGTCGCGCTCCTCCTCGCTGAGCCCGCTCTCTGCGAACAGCACTTCGGACTCGTCCTTGAAGCGCTGGCGCATCGCCGGCGAGATCAGCCCGTGCAGGAACTTGTTCAGCCGGTAGCCCTTGGCGCTGCGCGCCAGGTCGAAGGGATAGGTGCCCTCGAGACCGCCCGCCCCGGCCAGTTGACGGCCCATGTGCTGGCGGTGGCGTTCGTGCACGTTCACCGGCACTTCGCGGTCCTGGTTCTCCAGGATCAGGGTCGCGATCCCGGTCATCGACGGCAGGTAGTAATCCTGGTGCACCTTCTTCACCGTCGAGGACAGGGCGCCGCGCATGATCAGCCACATGATCACCTCGGCCCCCTCCACGCCGCCGAGGGTCGCGTATTCGGCGATGGTCATCTCGGTCAGGCGCACCGGATCGTTGACCAGCAGGTCGACGAACTGGGCGTCCCATTCCGGATTGTTGAAGCCGCAACGCTCGCCGTGGACCTGGTGCGAGAGGCCGCCGGTCGAGACGACCGCCACCTTCAGGTCTTCCGGGTAGCTCTCGATCGCCCGGCGCAATGCCTGGCCCAGCTTGTAGCAGCGGGCGGCGCTGGGAATCGGAAACTGCAGCACACCGACCTGCAGCGGGACGATCTTCACCGGCCACTCGGATCGCTCGTTGAGCGGCAGGACCGCCGACATCGGCGAAAACAGCCCGTGATCCAGGGGCTTGTCGCGAAAGAACGCCATGTCGAATTCGTCGGCCATCAGGCTCGCACCGATGTGCCGGGCCAGCTCGACATGACCGTCGATGGCCGGCAGCGCGCGCGCGCCGCCGCCCTCGTCGGCCGGTGCGTAGCGCTCGTCGACGCCCAGGTTGAAGGCCGCGTAGTGGTTGAAGAAGAACGAGGTCACATGGTCGTTGAAGATGTAGAACAGGACGTCCGGCTGCTTTTCCTGCAGCCACGCGGTGATCGGCTCGAAGCCCTTGAAAATGGGCGCCCAGGCCTGCTCGTGCTGCTTGTTGTGGTCGACGGCAAAGCCGATGGTTGGCGTGTGGGAGACAGCAAGACCACCGATGATTCGGGCCATGACGATTTCCTTCTGTGAATCGAGAATAGTTGGGTCAATGCGTTTTCAAAGCCACCCCTTTCAAGGTCTTTTGCTTTTCGAGGCCTTGATGAGGCGGTCGGTGGAGACATGGGCGCGAGCCGTCGCGGCATCGACCCAGGCCTTGGGCTTATCCACCTTGGGGCCGCGCTTGCTGGTGGCCACCTGGCTGGGCTTGATATGCCGTGCCAATGCCAACAGGCGCTGTG
>Ga0209373_10000715_pt1 | contig 47579 bp, 45 predicted proteins | sample Higcelweek5metaG_FD_187173 | JGI IMG/M metagenome (GOLD analysis project Ga0209373, IMG submission 187173) | Freshwater pond sediment microbial communities from the University of Edinburgh, under environmental carbon perturbations - High... | ecosystem: Environmental > Aquatic > Freshwater >... | reverse complement strand
CTGCGTGCGCGAGATGCCGATGAACGAGTTCATGATACCCCACACCGTGCCGAACAGACCGACGAACGGCCCGACCGAGCCGATGGAGGCCAGGATACCGGTGCCCAGCGCCAATTGGCGGCCATCCGCCGCCAGCAGCCGCTCCAGCCGCGATTCGATGCGGGCCAGCAGGCCGTCGGTGGCGCCGCCCGCCGACAGCTTGACCTCGGCCAAAGCGGCGCGCACCAGGCCCGCCTCGGGGCCGTCCACACCGTCCACCGCCCGCATTGCATCCACCAGCGACCGCGACTGGGTCAGGCTGGACAACAGGGCGTTCAGACGCTTGCGCGACCGCGCCAGCTCCACCAGCTTGACCAGCCACACCGTCCACGTCGCCACCGACGCCAGCGCAAGGCCGACCATCACCGCCTGGACCACCAGATCCGCCGACAGGAACATTCCCCAGGGGGAAAGATCGTGAGGAATGGGAAGCTCCGCAGAGGGTTGCATGGCAAAAATCCTTTCACATCAAACGGAAGAAACAGGAACAGGGTCGCTCATGGGCCGCCGCGACCACACGCTGTCGCGGGGACCGGACACAGCGCGGCGGCGGGCGGCCAAGGCCATGCGGGCCAGCAGCAGGGCTGCGGCCAGGGCGACGGCATCCACCCCCCAGGCGCCATGCCACGCCCACAGCCCCAGGCCGGGCAAAGCCAATGCGGCGGCGGAGGTGGCGGGAATGGCCAGCGTGCACAAGGCTGCCAGGGCCAGCAGATGCGGCGCCGCCCGTCCGGCGCCCAGGGCGAAGGCCCAGGCCAGGGACAGCAGCAGCACGGCGAAATGAACCAGACGCAGCCATAGATCCAGGTCGGCGACGCGGCCGTTCAGCCATTTGGACGCCACCATGGCCGCCGACAATCCGGCGACGCTGCCCAGACAGGCGGCGACGGTCAGGGCGGCCATCCAGCGGGTGTTGCGGCTTTGGCCGACCGGCCCACCGGCGCGGCGCTCGGTGCGGCGGCGGCTTTCCACCCATAACAGGTTGCCGGAATAGAACAGGAAGGCCCCCGACAGCCCCAGCGCCAGATAGCCCCATTTCACCGGCTCGCCGCCGAAACTGCCGAAATGCAGCGCGAAGAACGAGGCGACGATGGCGCCATAGGCGCCCTGGTGGCCGGGCATGTAATCGGTGTTCAGCACCTCGCCGGTCACCGGGCTGAGCACGGCGAAGCCCTTGCCGCGCATCAGGTAGCGTTCGTCCTTGCCCCACACCCGCACGGCGGCGGCGGCGGTGCCCGCGTTGACGTAATCCATGGCATAGGGGGTGAACCCCGGCTCGACCGCGTGCAGGCGGGCCAGGATATCCTGGGGCGTCAGCATCTCGGCCGGGCTGCGGTCGCGGCTGACGGGCATGGGGCTGCTGGCCCGCATGACCTTGGGCAAATTGCCTTCGTAGACCACGCGGTCGAGCACGCCGTAAATCTCGTCATGCAGGCCGAACACCACGGCACTCAGGCCGATGACCAGATGGAAGGGCAGGCTGAACAGCCCGACCAGATTATGGGCGTCCAGCCACATGCGCTTGAGGTTGGCGCCGATGCGCAGGGCGAACAGGTCCTTGACCAGCGACGGCAGCAGGATGATCAGGCCGGACACCAGCGCCAGCACGTAAAGGCCGCTGACGATACCCATGAAGGCGGCGCCCAGCTCGACCTCCAGCGGCAAGCCGCCGGTGCGGTGCAGATCGTCGATGAATTGCGCCAGCCCCGCCGGGAACAGCCGGGTGACGCGCAGGCCGCCATCCTCGTCCAGCGCCGCCGACATGGGCTCGCGGTCCTCGCGCGATTTCTGCCAGGTCAGGCGGGCGGGCACTTCGGCACCGTCGCCCAGATGCAGGGTGAATTCGCGCCGGGCCTCGGGCCGCACGGTGATGGTCAGGGCGATCAGTTCCGCCGCCTGTTCCAGCGGTGTCGCCTCGACCTTGGGCGGCGGCGACGACCAGCGCTGCAACGGCGTCTCGAACACCGTCAGCGCCCCGGCATAGAAGGCGACGAACAGAAACAGGCCGGTCAGTATGCCGGTCCAGGTGTGCACGGTCTTGTAGGTGCGGATGATGTCGTTGCGCATGTCTACCGCTCCAGATACCGGCACAGGAACAGCAGGGCATAGGCAAGGGCGTTGGCGCCGCCCAGCCAGGCCCAGGCGCGCAGCCCGTCGCGGAACAGGAACACGCCCGACAGCACCGCCAGCCAGATCGGCGGTACCATCCACATCACCAGTTGGAACTTGCCGATGCCGATGGGGCCGACCCAGGCGAAGATCCCGGCCAGCGCCACCGCCAGCCCGAACCCGCCGACAGTTCCGGCCAGGGCGCGGCAGCACCAGCATTGCGGTTGGGTTTGCACGGCGGCGCTCATGTCCGCCTCCGCACCAGGATGGTGGCGGGGGCGACCATGGACAGGATCATGGCGGCGGTCAGCATGGCGAAAAAGGCGGTGGCCGGGTGCAGGATGGCGGCCCAAACCGCCCATGACACGGCCAGGAACGCGGCGCCGCCACCCCTGGCCGGACGAGCCGGCCAGGGACAGGGCAGCCATTGCTGGCGCGGCGAGCCCAGATACAGGCAGGCCGTACCGGCGGCGGTGGCAAGGATGGCGGTCAGGTGCAATGCCGTCTCCATCACAGCCCCACCGTCACCGAGAACATGAAGGTGCGCGGCTCGGACAGGGTCACCATGCCGTCCGAGAAACTGCCCGCCCAGTAATCATGATCCAGCAGGTTCACCACGTACCCGCGCAGGGTCAGGTTGGTGTCGTTGACCGCCATGGTGTAGCGGGCGCCCAGGTCGAAGCGCCACCATTCCGGAATTTTCAGGGTGTTGGTGGAGTTGACGTATTGCTGGCCGGTATAGACGGCGCGGCCTTCCATGGTCAGGCCCGGCACCAGCCACGGGTCCCACTCGGCGCCCACATTGCCCTGCCACTTGGGCACGCCATAGGCGTTCTTGCCGACGATGGCCTTGTTGGCGCTGCTTTTGTACTCGGCCTCGGTGTAGGTGAGGCCGCCCAGCAGGCGCACGCCTTCGGCGATCTCGCCGAAGGTGCTCCATTCGACGCCGCGATTGCGTTGCTCGGCCTCCATGTACACCTTGGTGGTGGAGTTGCTGGACAGGTTCATCTGGCTGATCTGGAACAGCGACAGGGTGTTGGCGAACTTGCCCGCATCCCACTTGACGCCCACTTCGCGCTGGGTGCTGACGAACGGCTTGAAGGTCTCGCCGTAATTGGCGGCATTGGTGTCGGTCACCGTGCTGCCCTTGGTCAGGCCCTCGATGTAATTGCCGTACAGCGACAGGTTTTCCAGTGGCTTGACCACCACGCCGACCGCCGGGGTCACGGCGCTGTCCTCGTAATTGGCGCTTTCCTTGGCGCCGCTATAGGACTTGCTGTGGACGTTCTGATGACGGACGCCCAGAGTCACCTGCAGGCGGTCATCCAGCGCCGATACGGTGTCGGCCACCGCATAGCTGGTCAGCGAGAGGAAGCTGACCGGCGTGGTGTTGCCGGGAACCTTGGCCAGCACGGCGGTGGCGGGGTTGTAGATGTTGGAGGCGTAGGTGGTGCTGCGGTTGAAGGCGTTGCCGGTGTCCTGCTCCAGATAGGATGCGCTGGTCACCACCTCGTGCCCGATCTCGCCAGTGCGGAAACGTCCGCGCAGGCCGCCTTCGCTGGTCATGGTCTCGGTATAGCCGCGCCGGTTGGTGGTCTGGCCGGTGAAATTGCCGTTGGCCTGAACCGCGCTGGCATGGGTCGAGTTGGTGTAACCCGCCGAGCGCGAGATGGCGTTGCCGATTCCGGCAAAGGCGGTCAGGTTGCGGGTGATGTCGTATTCGCCGCGCAGCATGCCCGCATTGGCTTCCTGCGAGGAATAGGTGCCCTTGAACAGGTTGGTGGTGGAATCCGGGGCGTCAGGCACCGAGGTTCCGGTCATCTGCGCCATGAAGGACGAACCGCCGCTGTAATCCTCGCGCAGGGAATAGGCGTCCAGGTTCAGGCGCAGATCCTCGCCCCGGTAATCGGCGGCGATGGTGCCGAAGGCGCGCTTCTTTTCCTGCTCGTCCACGCCGGTTTCGCCGTCGCGCAACACGCCGTTGACGCGGATGCCGACCCGGCCGTCGGTGCCGAAGCGGCGGCCCACGTCAACATGGGTGCCCAATTGCGCGCCCGAGGTGAAATCGACGGTGATGTCGTTGACCGGTTTGTCGGTGGCGCGCTTGGGAACCAGATTGATGGCGCCCGCCACGGTGCCACCGGGGCTCATGCCGTTCAGCAGGGCGTTGGGGCCGCGCAGCACCTCGACACGCTCCAGGAATTCGGTCGGCACATGGCCTTCGGGGGCCATGCCGTACATGCCGTTCAGCGCCAGCTCGGCGCTGCCCAGGTTGAAGCCACGGATGGTGAAGGCTTCGTTGATGTGGCCGCCCGAGGTGGTGAAACGCACCGAGGGGTCGTTCTCCAGCACCTGGGCCAGGGTGCGGGCCTGGCTGTTCTTGATGGTTTCGGCGGTGTAGGCGGTGGTGCTGAACGGCGTGTCCATGAAATCGCGGTTGCCCAGCATGCCGACCTTGCCGCCGCGTGCCACCTGGCCGCCAGCATAGGCGGGCGGCGGGTCGCCCAATTGCGCCTGGGCCGGGGCGGGGGCGCGGCCCTCCACCGCCACCGGATCAAGGGTCAGGGCGCCCGAGGCTTCCGGCAGCTTGTCCAGCGCGACACTGTTCGTACCGGTGTAATGGAAGGTGAAGCCGGTGCCCGACAGCAGGCGCGACAGTCCCTGCGACGCCGTGAAATTTCCGGACAGCGGGGCGTTGCGCTTGCCCGCCACCCATTGGGGATCGTAGGCCAGTTGCAGACCGGCAGTGCGGGCGAAGGTCAGCAGGGCGGCATTCAGGTCCTGAGCCGCGATGTCGAACGCCACCTGACGCTCGGCGGCGGCGGCGGCCGGTTCGGCGGCCTGGATGCTCTTGGGCGCGCCAACGCTCATGACGACGCCCAGCAGCACCGCCAGGCTGACACCCGACATCAACCCCTTGCGCAAAGCCCGCCCATTCCGGGCCGCGAATTGAACCCCCATGCTCCTCATCCTTTCTCACTGGCGTGATGATAATGCAAGTGACTCGCACTTGCATAGTGGATGAGACGAATCCGGGAGCCGGATCCGGTAAATTTTTTTAGTGCAGGATGGTCAGGAACGGCGGCAGGGCGGTGCTGCGGAGTCCCAGGGCGGCGGTGACCGCGTTCAGGGCGGCATCGGGCTCGGCGGCGCTGAAGACGCCGCTGACCGGGCGTTCGGCCAGGGCCGCGTCACGGATGACGATGCGGCTGGTGCGGTAGCGGTTCAGGGTGGCGGCGACCTCGGCCAGCGGCGTGCGGTCGAACACCAGGGTGCCGTCCTGCCATGCCGCTGCCTGGGCATAGTGGACAGGCATCACCGCGCCCAGTCCGTCTTCGCCATAGCGGATACTGTCGCCGGGTTTGAGAATTCGGCGTGACGCTACGCCGTCTTCGCCGGTCTGGCTGACCTCGACGGTGTGTTCGGCCACGTCCACTTCGACGCCGTCGGGCAGGCGGGTGACCATGAAGCGGGTGCCCAGCGCGCGGGCGGTGCCGTCTGCCGCGCCAACCACGAACGGGCGGCGTTCGGTGCCTTTCATGGGGGCGACGGTGAAGTCCGCCTGTCCCGACAGCAGCTCGACCCGGCGCTGGCCGCCGTCGTAGCGCAGGGCGATGGCCGAGGCGGGCGCCAGCCGCACCATGCTGCCGTCGGGCAGGGTCACGGCGGCGATCTCGCCGATGGCGGTGTAATGGTCCGAACGCAAGGCGGCCAGCGGGTCGCCGCAGCGCACGCCCAAGCCCAGCCCCACCGCCAACAGTACACTGGCGGCCAGGGCGGCAAGGCGGGGCAGGGGGCGTCGCGCCGGGCGCGGCGGCGGCAAGGTCACGCCCAAGGCGGCGGCATCGACGCGGCCCATCATCGCCCAGGCCTTGCGCGCCTCGCCCAGGGCAATCTGGTGCGCGGGGCTGGATTCCAGCCAGCGCAGCAGGGCGCGGCGGCTGCTGTCGTCCAACGGTCCGGCGGCCATGCGCACCGCCCATTGGGCGGCGGCGCCGTCGATGTCATCCTGGTTGGGCGGCAAGGGGGGCACGCGGGATTCCGTTCCGTCTTGGAGTACTTCTGCCTCTAAGACGTGTGGGACGGGCGAATCCGGTAAATCTTTTTTCATGGTGCCCGCATCCGCCGCATGACGTGCTGCACCGCCTTGGCCAAATCCTTCTGCACCGAGGATTCCGAGATATCCAGGCGGCGGGCGATGACGGCGTAGGTCAGACCCTCGAACCGGGCCAGGACGAACACCTGACGGCTGCGTTCCGGCAGTTCCAGCAGGGCGGCGCGGACGCGCTGCAACTCGTCGCGGCCGATGGCGGCCTGTTCCGGCGACGGCTGGTCATGGGGGATGTGGGCCAGCATGTCGTCGGCGACCGGGTCGGTGCGTTCCCGCTGCTCGCGCCGGATATGGTCCACCGCCAGATTATGCGCGGTACGGTACAGGTAGGACCGGCGATGGGCGATGGCGCCGCCGCTCTCGTGCTGCTCGGTGTAGCGCAGGAAGGTTTCCTGCGTCAGGTCGGCGGCGGTCTCGGCGTCGCGCAGCTTCCTGGTCAAATAGGCCTGCACTTCCCGGCCATGGGCCAGGAACAGGCGTCCGATATCCTTATACGACACGCGCGCGGCCATGCTGGTGGGCGGGAACAGGAAGTATTCCTAGCACTATTGCGAATGACTCGCAATTGCGGAATTTGTGCCCTATTTTTCGGATCGGACCTCGTCTACCGCCTTGTCGGCGGCTTCGCCGACACTCTTCACCGCCTTGCGGGTGCCGTCACCGACGGCTTTCGCGGCTTTACGGGTGCCGTCGCCGACAGCGCGAGCGCCCTTGCGCACGGCGCCGTCCACGGTCTTGGCGCCATCGCGCACCGCCTCCTTGGCCTGTTCCATGGTCGAGGGCGAAGAGGATGACGCGGCCTTGTCCTCGGCCATCGCGGCGAGCGGTGTCATCGCGAGCAGGAAAATAAGCGGCAGGGCTGTACGCATGGCGGTTTCTCCATCAGCCCCGTTGCGGCACAAGACGGCGCAGGGCGTTCAGCAGGATGCCGATGGTGGTACCATTGTGCAACAGCGCCGTCGCCACCGGCGACAGCAGACCCAGTGCCGCCATGCCCAGGATGCCGGTGTTCAGGCCGACGGTCAGGCGGTAATTGCGGGCGATGCGGTCCATGGCCGCCTGGGCCAGTTCCTTGGCGTCGGCCACCCGGTCGATGCTGTCTTCCAGCAAGGCGATGTCGGCGGTCAGCCGTGCGATGTCGGCGCCTTTCTGCATGGCGATACCCACATGGGCACCGGCCAGGGCAGGGGCATCGTTGATGCCGTCGCCGACAAAGGCGATGCGGGCGCCCTGGCGGTTCAGATCGGCGATGATGTTGGCCTTGTCCTCGGGCAGCAATTGCGCGTGGAAGCCGTCCAGGCCCAGGCTTTGCGCCAGTTCGGCGGCGCGGTCGCCATGGTCGCCGGTCAGCAGCAGGATATTTTTGACGCCCGCGCGGCGCAGGCGGGCGATGGTGGCGGCGCTGGTCGGGCGCACGGTGTCCTTTAGCGCCAGCACACCCAGCAGGCGGCCGCCGAAACCGATATACAGCAGGGTCTTGCCCTCGCGGTACAGGCGGTCGATGATTTTTTGGTGCGGGCTGACCGGGATGCCTTCGTCTTCCTCGATGAAATGGCGCGATCCCACCACCACGCGCTGGCCGTCGACCACGCTGGCGACGCCATGGGCGACGATGAACTCCACCTCGGCATGGTCGAAATGCTGGTTGTGGTGGGTGGCCTTGGCGGCGTTGACCACCGCCAGCGCCAGCGGGTGGAAGTAATGCTCCTCGACCGAGGCGGCCAGGCAGATCAGGTCGTCAGCGCTGTAGGTCCGGTCGAAGACGATGGAATCGGTGACCTGCAACAGCCCGGTGGTCAGGGTGCCGGTCTTGTCGAAGATGAAGGTGTCGGCCTGAGCCAGCCGCTCCAGGGCGCTGGCGCCCTTGACCAGGATGCCGTCGCGGCCCGCCGCGTACATGGCGGATTTAAAGGCGACCGGGGTCGCCAGTTTCAGCGCGCAGGAATAATCGGCCTGCAACACCGACGCCGCCGAGCGCCAATCGCCGGTCAGCAGCGCCGAGGCGCCCGCCAGCTTCAGCACCGTCGGCACCAATTGGTCGGCCAGCCGCGCCGCCTCGACCTGGGCGTCGCTCTTGGCGGTCAGGGATTGTTCCACGTAATCGGCGATGCGGGCGGCGGCGGTGCGGCTGCCCACCTGCTCGGCGTAGATGACCAGACGGCCTTCCTCCATCAGCGTGCCCGACAGCACGGAATCGCCGCGCGCCTTGGTCACCGCGACGCTTTCGCCGGTCATGGCCGCCTCGTTGGCCGAGCCTTCGCCCGACAGCACGGTGCCGTCCACCGGGATGACGGCACCGGCGCCGACCACCACGCTGTCGCCCACCGCCACCTCGGCGGCGGGAATCTGTATCTCGACGCCGTCGCGCAGCACCCAGACCTGATCGCTGGCCGGGCGCAGCAGATGCTTGAGCAGATCGTCCGAGCGGCGGGCGATGGATTCCTCCATGTACTCGCCCAGCGCCAGCATGAAGGTGGTGGTGTTGGCGGCGGTGAAGTCGCGCCGCGCCAGGGAAATGGATACCGCCATGGCTTCCAGCACATGGCTGGTGATGCCGTTCTCGCGGTAATCGGCGGTGGCGTGCTTCAGCAGCGGCAGGGCGGCGGTCAGGCTGACCGGCAGGCGCAGCCCGGCGGGCAGGGCATTGGTGCCCAGCAGCACCGCCAGGGCCGAGGCCACCGCCGCGCGGCCGTCATCGGCCAGCGGCTTCTGGCCGCCGCTTTCGGACAGCGGCATCTCGGCCAGGGCCTGGGCGATGGCATCGGCATCGGTGATGTCCGGGTCGAATTCCACCACCAGCGACGCGGCGCGCTCGTTGAAACGGGCCGTCAGAACCCCGTCCAGCAGCCGGGCGGCGCCGATCAGCGCCGCCGGGTCGGCGGGGGCATCGGGATGACGGCGGATGCGCAGGCGGACGCGGCCGGGAAGCCGGTGCGCCACCTGCACCGACCGCAGCCATCGCGGGGTGCTCATACCAGGCCGCTCTGCTCGGCCTGGAGTTCGGCCTGCAGGTCGGCGACCTGTTCCTTCATCTCGGCCATGCTGCCCATCATGCCGGAATAGGCCTTGAGCGCGCCCTTGAACAGCTTGCCGCGCATGTCCTCGTCGGCCAGCACATAGGTGACGGCACCGCCCAGCAGCAGGCCCAGCAGGAATTGCTCGCTGCGGCCCTTGGGCAGCAGACGGCCCAGGCCGCCCATCAGACCCTGGTTGCGCGGCTGGCCCATCTGCATGGCCAGCATCTGCTCCAGGTCGGCGCGCTTCAGGCCCTTGGCCTTCTTACCCTTGTTCTTGTTCTTCTTAGCCAATCTCGGCCTCCTCGGCGGAATGTTGGATTTCGGTGTTCAGCAGCAATTCGGTCGCCGCCACGCCCGCCAGACCACCGGCCAGGGCGATCAGGGCGCTGCCGTAATCGCGGGCGCGCAGGCTTTCGGCGGTGGCGATACCGGCGGCCAGCGCCGCGCCGCCTTGCAGCGACAGGCGCAAGATCTGACGGGCCGACGGTGCCTTGCCCTGCCACCGCCCTTGCAGCGCCGCCAACAGGGCGGTGGCGACGGCGCCGCGCGTGAAGTCGGTGGCCAAAGCCTGGGCGTTCAGGGCGGCGGCAAGTTTGGCGCGCTTCTTCTTCTTCACGATTGCGCCTCGGTTTCAGGCGCGGGCGCGACGGCCTCGGGCTCGGCCTTCTTGGCGGCGCGGCGGCGCGGCTTGGCGGGGGCGGCGGCATCCGCCTTCTTGGCGGTGGTCCGCTTCTTGGGCTTGGGCGCCGGTTCGGCAACCATTTCCGCCTCGGCTTCGGCCGGGGTTAGGCGGGCACGCAGACCGGCGGTGGACTTCTCGATGACCGACAGGCCCGAGACGGTGGCATCGCGCAGACCGGCACCGGCCTTGTCCAGGCCGCCGCGTGCCTTGTCGCCCAAATCGTGCAGGCTTTGCGGGGTCTTGGCGTTCTTCAGCAGTTTGACGCCGACGATACCGGCGACGATACCCGAGGCGAAGGTGAGCAACGGCAGCATGATCGGCTTCCTTTTCTGGCTCAGGGGACGGCGGCGCTGGCGAGGGCGCGCAGCAGGGCGTCGCTGTCGGGATCGCCGCCCCCGGCCAACAGACCGGTCCAGGCGGCGGGGGGAATGACGGCCGGGTCGTATTGGATGGTGCACGACCGGGCCAGGGCGTTGAGGTCCACCGCGCGGATACCGGCGGTGGCGGACAGGGCTTGGCCGAAGCGCTTGGCCTCGGCGGCCATGGCCATCAGTTCAGGCCCCAGCGGCGCGTTCAGCTTCAGGCGGATGCGGCCGGGGATGTGATGGGCCACGCTCAGGGCGGTGGCGAAACGCAGCAACGGAAACTCGGACAACGGAAAACCTTTATTTCAGGGTGCGGCGCCAGTGCACCGCCATATGGGTCAGCATCATGCCCAGGAACACCATGCCCGCCTGGGCGTGCAGCTTGCGGCTGGAGCCCAGCGCCGCCAGCGATACCGCCATGGACAGGATGGCGCCGATCTTGGCGGCGCGGTTGACTTCCCACTTTGCCTTGTTCTTGCGCGGCTTATGGCGGCGCGGGGCAGGGGCCAGGGGTGGCGTCGGCGCCACGGCTGCCTTGGGCCACACCGCCGCCAGTTCAGCGCGGATGCGGGCGGGCATGTCGCGCTGGGCGGGGTCGAACCGCAGCAGCAGCGATCCCACCGCCGCATCGCCCTCGATCGCCGCCAGTGGCGCCAACCGGGCGGTCAGGGTGGCGTGGCGCTTGACGTCGCGCAGCAACGGGTGCCGCAGCCGGATGCGGCCGGGCAGCACCGAGGCGAAGGCCTTGCCTACATCGTCCATTCGAACACCTCGGACGGCTTTTCCTTGCAGGCGCAGCCGGACCCCACCTTGCCGCAGCCGCCGGTGACGTCCAGCTTGCGCAGACGGCCCTTGGCGATCCACTGGTCGAGCATGGGCAGCACCGCCGAGGCCGGGGTGTCGAAATGGATGGCGATCTCGTTCAGCGAGGCCCGCTGGCGTTCCACCATGAAGCGCTTGAGGTCGGACAGGGTGACCATGGGCGCCCCCTTATTCCGCCGCCATGGACGCGGCCAGACGGCGCACCTGGGCGCGGCCGAACAGCCACATGGCGAACACGGCGGAAACCACGATCCCGGCGCACAGCGACAGCCACAGGGTGGCGGTAGCCGGGGCGTCGGCGAAGGTCGCCACCTGATAGACGGTGACCGAAGCGGCATAGCCCAGCACCGTGTTCCAGGCGGCGCCGAACACCGCCCAGCCCAGGCCGGTTTCGTGGCGGATGGCGCCCAAAGCGGCGACGCAGGGGGTGTAGAGCAGGATCAGCACCATATAGGCCAGGGCGCCCGCGACGCCGCTGAAACGGGAGACCATGGCGCCGAAGGTGTCACCCGCCACCTTCAATTGCTCGGCGGCGGCGGCGGAATCGCCCACATAGGACACGTTCAGGCCCAGCGGGTCGGCCAGCTTGTCCACCACCCCGGCCAGATTGGCGGGCACGGTTGCGGCGGCGGCGGTCAGCTTCTCGCTCAGGGTTTTCGGTGCCTCGGCCACCGGGGCGGCACCCTCGGGCTTGGCCTCGGCGGCATCCTGCTCGGCGGCCTGGGTGTACAGGGTGTTCAGCGTGCCGACCACCGCTTCCTTGGCGAAGATGCCGGTGAACAGGCCCACGGCGGCGGGCCAGTTCTCTTCGGTCAGGCCCATGGGCTTGAACACCGGCACGATGGCTTGGCTGGCGGCGGACAGCACGGAATCCCGGCTGTTCTCCTTGCCGAAGCTGCCATCGGTGCCCAGCGCGTTGAAGAACGACAGCACCATGACGATGGGCACGATCACCTGACCGGCGCGGAAGATGAATTCGCGCAGGCGCTGCCACGCCTGCATCACCACGGTGCGCAGGGTCGGCAGGTGATAGGGCGGCAATTCCATCACGAAATGCGAGACTTCGCCCTGCAACAGGGTGTTCTTCAGGATAAGGCCGGTCAGCACGGCGAAGGCCAGACCCACCAGATACAGGCCGAACACGATGTTCTGGCCGTTGACCGGGAAGAAGGCGGCGGCGAACAGCGCGAACACCGGCAGACGGGCGCCGCACGACATGAACGGCGCCATCAACGCGGTCAGGATGCGGTCGCGGCGGTTTTCCAGGGTGCGGGTCGCCATGATGGCCGGGACGTTGCAGCCGAAGCCGACGATCAGCGGCACGAACGACTTGCCGGGCAGGCCGATGGCGCGCATGGCGCGGTCCATGACGAAGGCGGCGCGGGCCATGTAGCCCGAATCCTCCAGGAACGACAGGAACAGGAACAGGCAGGCGATGATTGGAATGAAGGTCGAGACGGTCTGGATACCCGAACCGAAGCCCTTGGCCACCACCACCAATCCCTCGGGCAGGCCGATGGCGGTCAGCACCTCGCCCAATCCGTCCACCATGATGGCGGCCATGGACTGGTCGAAGAAGTCGATGAAAGCGCCGCCGATATTGATGGTGAACAGGAACATCAGATACATGGCCAGCAGGAATACCGGCACGCCCAGGAAGCGGTTCAGCACCACCTTGTCGATGCGCCGGGTCAGGGCCAGAGAAATCTTGCGCGGCTGGTGGAAGCCAGCGGCCAGCACTTCGCCGACGAAGCGGTAGCGGCCGTCGGCGATGATGATGTCGGGATCGTCGCCGCATTCCTGTTCGATGGCCGCGACCTGGACGGCCAGGGCCTCGTCCAGCTTTCCGGCGGCCAGGGTCTCGACGTAGGAATCGCCTTCCAGCAGGCGCAGCGCCGCCCAATGCGGATCGATGGCGGCCTTGGCGGCGGCTTCTTGCAGCGCGGGGGCCAGGGCCTCCATGGCGGCGCGCACCGCGTCGGCATGGACCGGCTGGGCATCGGGGACGCGCGGCGCGGCGGCGGCCTCGGCGATGGTCTTCTTCAGGCCGTCCACGCCGTCCGAGCGGCTGGCGATCAGCGGCACCACCGGGCAATCCAGAACACGCGACAGGGCGGCGCAGTCGATCTCGATGCCGACGCGCTTGGCCAAATCCATCATGTTGAGTGCCACCACCACCGGCACCCGCATTTCCAGCAACTGGCAGGTCAGATAGAGGTTCCGCTCCAGGTTGAAGGCATCCAGGATGTTGACCACCACCGCCGGTTCGCCCGACAGGATGTAGTCGCGGGCCACCCGCTCGTCCTGGGACCCGGCGGAATAACCGCCGATCATGTAGATGCCGGGCAAATCCACCAGATCATAGGTCTGGCCGTCATGACGGAACTGGCCGATCTTCTTTTCGACGGTGACGCCGGGCCAGTTGCCCACCTTCTGGGTCGAGCCGGTCAGGGCGTTGAACAGCGTGGTCTTGCCGCAATTGGGATTGCCGACCACCGCGATGGTGTTACCCATGCTCAGACCCTCTCGATTTCCAGGATTTCGGCTTCCTGCTTGCGCAGGGTCAGCGTGAAGTTGCGCACGCTGATCTCGATCGGGTCGCCGAACGGCGCGACGCGGGTGATGGAAAAGGTGATGCCGGGGGTGACCCCCATGGCCAGCAGACGCTGGCGGTATCCGCGATCTCCCTTGGAAAGGCGCACGACGCGGGCGGTATCGCCCGGCTTGAGATCCTGTACCCGGTTGCTGACCGACATTCCCGCTGGCCCCTTGCGTTGCCCGAATTGCGTGCGCGAGTGATATCCATTCGCAGACGCAAAACTGTAACCCGCATAAATCTTGAGGTCAAATACCAAGCATAACGATTCGCGCATGGCGACCGCTTCGCATTCGCGTGGCTGGCGAGAAATAGGGGCGCGGATTAGCGGGAAACTGCTCGTCATGGCCGGGTTTGCCCCACTGGTGTCCGGGTTAGATTTTCGCGGAGAGTGCAATAGGCACGGATTGCACGGATGCCCGCTGGCGCGGGCCACGGACGAACACGGATGATCGTCGCGCAGGTGTGCATACAACTCCTTAATTGATAAGAAAAACCTTTACCCCGGACACGCTTGCGCGATCCGGAGCTCATGGCGGTACACCAACGATGGGTTCCCGCGCATGCGCATATGCGCAAAAGCGGGGGTGACGCTCCTTTTTCCGCAGCCTGTTAGCGCCGCACCGACCGCAAATCGGACAGGAAGCTGTCCACGGCGTTGTCCAGGGTGGCGGCGCTGCCCGACAGGGTCTCGGCGGTGCCGAGCACGTCACCCGAGGCGGCGCCCGCCGCCTCGACGGCCTTGACCGCGCTGCCCAGGCTGGTGCTGACGGCGGCGGTGCCCGCCGACACCCGTTCGATGCTGCGCACGATCTCGGCAGTGGCCGCCGCCTGCTGTTCCACTGCCGCCGCCACGGTCGCCGAGATGGCATTCATGCGTTCGACGATGTGATCGACGGCGCGGATGGCGGTGACCGCCTTTTCGGTTTCAGCCTGGACATTGGCTACCTGGGTGCCGATTTCCTCGGTCGCCTTGGCGGTCTGGTTGGCAAGGCTTTTGACCTCGTTGGCGACCACCGCGAAGCCCTTTCCGGCCTCGCCCGCGCGGGCCGCCTCGATGGTGGCGTTCAGGGCCAGCAAATTGGTCTGGCTGGCGATGGCGTTGATCATCGAGACGATCTCGCCGATACGCGCGGCGCTGGCCGCCAGATCATGCATGATGGCGGTGGTGCGGCCCGATTGCGACGCCGCCTCGGCGGCGATGCGGTTGGATTCCTCGACCTGACGGCCGATCTCGCCGATGGAGGCGGAAAGCTGGCTGGTGGCGCCCGCCACCTGGGTGGCGGAACTGGCCGCCTCGCGCGCTGCCGCATCCACCTGGGCGGCGTCGTGGCGGGCTTCCTCGGACAGGCGGCCCAACTGGCGCGCGGAATCCTCCATGCGGGCGGCGGCCTGGGCGACGTCGCCTACCAGACCGCGCACCGACGAATCGAAATCGGCGGCCATGCGTTCGCGGGCGGCGCGGCGCTCGGCGGTGGCGCGGGCGTCGCTTTCCGCCTGGGCGGCGCGCAATTGCTCGCGCTCCAGCGCCGAATCCTTGAACGCCACCAGGGCGCGGGCGATGTCGCCGATTTCATCGCGGCGTCCGGCGCCCTCGACGGTCACGCCGGTGTCGCCCTCGGCCAGCCGCGCCATGGCGCCCAGGATGGCCGACATGGGCCGGGTGATGGAACGGGTCACCAGGGTCGAGGTGACGGCCAGCACCAGCAGGCCCAGCAGGGCGACCGCGATGCCGATGCCGCCCGCCACCCGCCACGATGCCATGGCGCCATCGAATTCGTCGCGGGCCAGGGTGATCTGCAAATCCATCAATCCGCGCACGGCCTCGGTCGCGGCGCTGAAGTCACGGGAGGTCCGCTGTTCCAGATTTTCGCGGGCGCTGAAGCCATCGCCCTTACGCATCAGGTCGAGGTTTTCCCTGGCGGCGGAGAAGAAATGCTGCACGGCCTCATGCGAGGCGCGTTCCAGTTCGTGCTCGTCGGTGGAGAGCGGCCCCGAGGAGTAGGTCTGCCACAACCGTTCGACTTCGGCTTCGGCGGCGGCGATGTCCTTTTCCATGCGCATCAGCGTAAAGCGGGAATCGCTCAGCACGATGGTCGAGACGCCGCTGCCCACCCGGTTGATGCCGTCCTGGATCTGGGCCAGCTGACCCAATGGCACGACTCGGTTGTCATAGACGGTTTCTATGCCGCGCGACAGATGGTGCCCGCCCAGGATGCCGGTGGCGCCGATGGCGGCCACCAGGATGACACTGACCGCCAACAGAATGGCAAGGCGGGCACCAAATTTGATGCTGTGCAGCATGGATTTTCCTCCGGCCCCATGTATTTCTTGTGCATATAGGGGGAGGATTGACTACGCCCAATGGGCGCGCTCTGTATATTGCGGAAATCCGCAAGGAACCGCTTTGTGAAGTACTGAACTATTCCTTGGTATTAGCCTTGCTGTGTCGCAGCGTCACCAGTTCGTGCACGATGCCGTGCAGGGTTTGCACTTCTTGGTTGGTCAAATTCGCCCGTTGAAACATATTGCGGATGTTCCGTACCATCACAGGGCGTTTGTCGGGGTGGCGCAGGAAGCCGCATTCGTCCAGTTCGCGCTCAAGATGCTCGAAAAAGCCGATCAGCTTTTCCTTGCTGGCGGGCGGCTGGAGACCTTTCGTCATGTGGCGGTCCGGCAGTTCCGGATCGTCGGCTTGGTACCATTCGTAGGATATCAGCAGCACGCATTGCGCCAGGTTCAGCGACGAGTAATCGGGGTTCAGCGGCACGGTCACCACCGTGTCGGCCAGGGCGACGTCATCATTTTGCAGGCCGGTGCGTTCGGGGCCGAACAGAACGCCGAAGCGCTGGCCATCGGCGGCGATGGCGCGCATGGCGGCGGCGGCGGTTTTCGGGGTGTCCACCGGTTTGACCATGAATCGGTTGCGCGCGGTGGTCGCCCATACCCGTTGCAGATCGGCGATGGCGGTTTCGGTGGTCTCGAACACCTTGGCCCCCAACACCACCTGATCGGCGCCCGAGGCGGCGGCGATGGCGCGGTCGCTCAGCCAGTCGGGCTTGGGCGCCACCAGCCGCAGATCGGTCAGACCGTTGTTGAGCATGGCGCGGGCGGCGGTGCCGATGTTCTCCGACAATTGCGGCCGCACCAGGATGATCGCCGGTCCGGCAAGAAAAGCAGTCGTTTCAGTCATGATTTAATGCAGTACGCCCATCAGGTAGCCGGCCAGAACGCCCAGGACGGCGGTGGCGGGGAGAACGATATTGGTCAAAGTTTTGCGGGTGGCGTCGGTCTTCTTGCTGGTGAAGACGAAATGGCGTTGCATGGTGCGCACCACCACCTCGACCGCCGCCGCGCCCGCGAAATCGGAAAACACGCCCGACACCGCCCACGGCGCATAGGCCCCGTCCTCGAACTGGTTCAGCACGGCGCGCGAAGTACGGTCGTTATCGTCCAGGAAGGTTTCCCAGCCGCACACCACTTTACGCCCCTGCACCTTATCCATCTGCGCATCGACGCGGTGGAAGGTGTAGGTGGTGTCGATGATGCGGACGATGCGGGAATTGGGTTCCTCGCGCTTGACGATGGGCGGGGTGGGTCGGGGCTTGGGCGGTGGCGGCGGGGCCTCGGCTTGGGCGACGCCGCCGTTCAGAACGGCGTGCAGCGGATGGTCGGGCGGTGCCAGCACTTGCCAGCGCTTCAGCGCCTCGCGCGCCAGATCCATGTGCCCGGTGCTGACCAGCCGCTCGGCCAGGGTGCGCCACAGCTCGGCGGCGTCGCAATCCTCGGATTGCTGGGCGGCGCTGAGGGCGGGCAGCAATTCCGGGCGCAACGGCGCCGGGCAGTGCAGCGCCACCCAGTTCAGCACGTCGCTCATGGCGTCGGACATGGGCTCAGGCCTTTTCCAGCAGATTGACGCGCATGGGCTGGTCGAAATCCCAACCGGTCTCGGTGCGGCGGCCGTTGCGCTCGAACAGGGCGCGCAACTCGTCGCGCATGCCGTCGAAGCGCTCGGCGCGCTCGGAATTGGCCGAGATGATGCGCTCGCGGAAGGCGTCGAAGGTGCGCATCTGCACGGTGTGCAGATAGCGGAATTCCTGTTGCGGGCGCAGGGCGGCGCAGGATTGCAGGGCGCGGTAGGCCTGGGCGCGGACCTCGGTTTCGTCATCCACCGGGCGGCATATCTCGAAGAACTTGCCCTCGGCGATGGGCTCCGAGACATAGACCACGCCGCCGGGCCGCAGCACGCGCGCCGCTTCCTCCAGCGCCTTGCCCATCACGGCGGCGGGAACATGGTGCAGCGAATTGAAGAACACCACGAAATCCGCCTCGCCGCTGGGGGCGGGCAGTGCCTGGCCGACGCCCTCGACGATCTCGACCGCCGCGACCGGTTCGGCGGCGCGGGCCTTGGACAATTGATAGGGGCTGCATTCCACCCCCAGCACACGGGCGCCGAATTTGGCGAGGTGGCGGGCCATGTGGCCGTCGCCGCAGCCGACGTCGATGACGTGCTTGCCATCCACCGCCAGCGTCTCCACGATCACGTCGGCATTCTTGCGCCTGTCCATGCCCGGTCCTCCCGTTGCTTGTACCAAAAGGTTGCTTATCCGATGTGGCGCCCCCCTGTCGATGGCTATGACGTGGCTTTGGTGCTTGGTGCGCGACTTCGTGCCGACGGCACGCCGACGCCCGCCCTGGTCCGGCGGGTCGCCCATGGCGTGGAATTGCTGAAAACCGGTGCGGTCGGCCATCTGCTGATGAGCGGCGGCCCCACGTCCCCCGCCGGAACCGAGGCGGCGGTGATGCGCGACCTTGCCCAGGCCGCCGGGGCGGAAGCCGGGCGGATCACCATGGAGCGCCGGGCGCTGAACACCATCCAGAACGCCCTGTTCTGCCGGGCGCTGCTGCGCCGCCGCGGCTGGCGGCGGGTGTTGGTGGTGACCGATGCGTTCCATGTCCCCCGCACCCGCTACATCTTCGCCCGCCTGGAACTGGCGGTGACGGTGACCGGGGTTCGTCCGGCGCGCCCTACGGCGCAATGGTGGCTGGCCCATCTGCGCGAGGCGGCGGCTCTGCCCTGGACCATGCTCAGGGTCGAGGCGTTCCGTCTGCGGCGGGGGTGACGGCCAGTTCGCATTCCTCCAGGGAGCCCTGCCCGCGCAGGCGGGCGGCGATAGCCGTGCAGGTCTCCTCCAGATCACGGCGCAGCCGCTGCCGCCGTTTGTCGGTGAACACGATCCCCAGCGGAATCATCGCTACGCCCAGGATGAGGAAAATGAAGCCAGGGTCTCTCTGGCGGCGGCCGGGCCAAACCTTGTGCATCCACAAACCCAGGCTGATCAGGGCCGCGCACAAGCTCAGGCACGTCAGCAGGACGAGTCCTTCATAACGGCTGCGCAGCAGCGGCGCGAAATGTCCGCGCAGAATGTGCAGCTTGCCATTGTGGTGATCATACAGAATGACCGACCGGCGCCTGCCGCTGTTGCGTGCGGTCACCCGGACCACCGTGATGCGATGGCCGGGGCGGGCATCGATGTCCTGGGCCGACAGGCCGCTGGCCCGCGTCTTGCCATCGGCCTCGGCCCAGTGCAGTTCCCGGTCCACATAGGCCGAGGTGCGGATGTGAGCCACGGAATGGTCTTCCGCGTCGATGTGCCAGGTATCGCGTAACGGAATGCCGTCAAGCCAACGGTCGGCCCGCTCCAGGATGTCCGTCGTCAGTGTCTGCGGGGATGGGCTGTCCATGAGGTGTCTTGCTGGAAGGTTTGCGTCCTAATGGTAGCATGGAGTTGCGGTTAAGGGTGAAGGCTGATGGCCGAGCCGTTTCGGTTGGCTTCGTCTCTTCCATCCGCCCCATCGCGGCATCGATGATTGGACCGACGATGCCACCTTCGACGGCATCAAGAAGTTCCAGCAGGATAATGACCTCAAGGTGGACGGTTTCATGCGGCCGGGCGGGCCGACGGAACAAAAGGTGAATCTTCAGTTGGCGGCTGGAGAAGACGGCAAATCCAGTCCTCCGCAAGGCAATCCCAATCAGCAGCGCATCGATTTCCTGGAAAGTGAAATCGCCAAGCGGCGCGAGCAGGTGCGACAAATGCAGGCTGCGGGAGCCGATCCTAAAGCCATCAAGGACATCGAGGCTGGCATCCAGCAGTCGGAAGCGGCATTGGCTAAGCTGAAAGGCGGTGGCAGCTGGGGGCCGTTCTCATGGTGATGCCTTCGGAAAATCCCTGAGACGTTCCGCTGCCCACGCGCGTGCATGAGCGAGAATATCGTCGGGCACGCCTTCCTGGCGTAGCCGGGTCTCAACTTCATCCGCCCTGCCAAAGCGCAGCCCCGCCAGTATGCGCCAACCGGAGGCTTCCACCTTGGGATCGCTGCTGGCAATGTGACCCGCAGCGATCGCAGTCGCCAGGGCATCCGCCGCCATGGGGTCGCCTTTGGCGGCGGCGGCCGTGTGCCAGAATTCGGATGCCTTGGCGAAATCGCCGCGCCACATCGCAACCTCGCCGACGCGGTACAGACAATCCCAGCACGAAGGGTCTTTGCCACCCCGCTCCAACAGGAATGCCGCCTCGGCCAATGGGTCGGCGGAAGGGACCATGCGGGTGACCTTCATCTGCGCGAGATAACGGTCGGCAAGTCCGGTTCCGGCGTTCCCGGCGATTTCAAAATGGTGGGCGGCAGCGGCGGTATCGTTGTGTAGTCGCAGTGCTATCAAGCCCAGATCTGAATGGACGAACGTCCAGTGCTCGGCAACCTGGGTCAGCAATGCTTCGGCCTTTTCCAGATCCTGTGGTGAAGTGTCGGCACTCCACATCAGTGCCCAGGCGGCATCGCACATTGCGCCGAGCTCCTCCTCGCTTTCGGCGAATGCCTGGAAGGGGGACAGAACGAACAGAGCGGCAATTGCTGAAACGATGGATAAACGCATCACCACACTCCTCGGCCACCTGCTGTGGTGCTGGCGGTGTTCATGATATATTCAATCAAAGAGGGTGTCCATGGTGCGGCGCGTTGGCGGACTTAGATGATGTAAGCCAGCCAAACCGTTTCGGTTGGCGTCTGCCCGCTCCTCCACTATGCTGCTGCTCCCCCGCGCGCGGGGGGTCGTGTTCCCGCCAGCACAGTTGAAGCCCGATGACCAGCAGCAACCGCGTCTATCTGTATGACACCACCTTGCGCGATGGCGCGCAGACCCAGGGAGTGGATTTCTCCGCCGCCGACAAGGCGCGGATTGCCCGCGCCCTTGACGCGCTGGGGCTGGATTACATCGAAGGCGGCTGGCCGGGGGCCAATCCCACCGACGATTCGTTTTTCGCCAATCCGCCCGAGATGACGAATTCCCGGCTTGCGGCGTTCGGCATGACCCGCCGCGCCGGGCGCTCGGCCGACAACGATCCCGGCCTCAATGCCTTGCTGGGGCATGACGGCGTCAAGGTGGTCACCATGGTCGGCAAGTCGTGGGACTTCCAGGTGACGGTGGCGCTGGGCATCGAGCTGGAGGAAAACCTGCGCATGATCGGCGATTCCGTCGCCCATGCCCGTACCCGGGTGTCCGAGGTCATGCTGGACGCCGAGCACTTCTTCGACGGCTACAAGGCCAATCCGCAATACGCCGTGGCGGCGGTGCGGGCGGCGCTGGACAACGGCGCGCGGTGGGCGGTGCTGTGCGACACCAACGGCGGCTCGCTGCCGCATGAAGTGTCGCGCATCGTGTCCGAGGTGATCGCGGCGGGCATCCCCGGCGACCGGCTGGGCGTGCACTGTCACAACGATACCGAATCGGCGGTGGCCAATTCCCTGGCGGCGGTCCAGGCGGGTGTGCGGCAGGTGCAGGGCACCATCAACGGCCTGGGCGAGCGCTGCGGCAACGCCAATCTGGTGTCCATCATTCCGGCGCTGGTGCTGAAGATGGGCTTCGAGACCGCCATTTCCGAGGACGGCCTGCGCAATCTGGTGCGGGTCAGCCGTACCCTGGACGAGGTTTTGGACCGCCAGCCCAACCGCAACCAGGCCTATGTCGGCGCCTCGGCCTTCGCCCACAAGGGCGGGCTGCACGTTTCGGCGGTGGCCAAGGACCCGGCCTGTTACGAGCATATCGACCCGGCCAAGGTCGGCAATGCCCGTCAGATCGTGGTGTCCGATCAGGCCGGTCGTTCCAACATCGTCGCCCGCATGGCCGATCTGGGCATCGACATCGAGATGGTGCGCCGCGACGCCCTGGTCCGCGTGGTGGAAACCATGCAGGTGGATTTCGATCCGCACGAGGTCTCCGATCTGGTGGATCTGATCAAGCGGCTGGAACACGAGGGCTATGCCTACGACACCGCTGCCGCCAGCTTCGAGTTGCTGGTGCGCCGCGCCCTGGGGCAGGTGCCGGATTACTTCACCCTGGAACGCTACCGCGTCATCGATGAACGCCGCCGCAACGCCCGTGGCGATTGGGTGACCCTGTCGGAAGCCACCGTCAAGGTCGAGGTGGATGGCCGCGAGTTCATGCAGGTGGGCGAGGGGCTGGGGCCGGTTCATGCCTTTGACGTGGCGCTGCGCGCCGTGCTGATGGGCGCCTATCCCGAACTGGCCGGGCTGGAACTGGCCGATTACCGCGTCCGTATCGTCGAAAGCACCGCCGGAACCGGCGCCAAGACCCGCGTCACCATCGAAAGCACCGACGGCCAGGGCCACCGCTGGACGACAATCGGCGTACACACCAACGTGCTGGAGGCGTCGCTGGAAGCCCTTCAGGATTCCATCGCCTACATGCTCTATCGCTTTCGCGGTATTAAGTAGTATTGACTTGATGTAAATGCGTGTAATGGTAGTTGCCTCAATTCCTTGGGGGAACTCATGCACGCGCTTGAAGGTTATGATGCCGACGCTTTGGCGGCGGCCGGTCTGATCATCGACTGTCCCGGCCTGCCGTTTCCGTCCATGCCCGCACCGCCCTATGCCCCGGTGCGGGGCGAGAACTGGTCGCTGGATCAGGCGTTCATCATCGCCTCGCCCGGCTATTTCACCGGCCCGCGCGAGCTGACCTGGATGAATTACCTGCTGAAGCGCGACGGCATCGCCTGGATGAGCCTGACCCCCGGCGAGGTGGAAAGCCAGGCGCCGCATGTAGCCGCCGCCCATGGCTCGGTGGTGGTGTGCGGCCTGGGCATGGGCGTGGTGACCTATGCCATGGCGGCGCGGCAGGCGGTGGACCGCGTGGTGGTGGTGGAACGCGACCCGGAAGTGATCGCCATGTTCCACGCCTTCTCGAATTTCGAACACTGGCCGCAGCGCGCCAAGGTCGAGATCGTGCAATCCGACGCCTGCACCTTCCGCATGGACGGCGTCGATTTCCTGTACGCCGATATCTGGCCCTATTACCGCATGGATACCATGCTGCCGGACATGCAGCGCATGCACGCCAACATGCCCGCGCCGTTGTGCGGCTATTGGGGGCAGGAACTGGACATGGTGGATTGGGCGACGGCGCGCGGTGTGCCGCTGGAGCAATTCGGTCCCGAGCATATCGAAGCCTTCCGCACCGCAAGCGGCCTGCCGTTGCTGGTGCCCGACGTGCCCGATTACGCCGGTCTGTGCCGCAATGCCTCGGTCAACCCGGCCATCCGCTCGGTGCGGGTGCCGATCTGACAGGCTGCGGAAAAAGGAGCGTCATTCCCGCGAAAGCGGGAATCCATGTGTCCGCGCCCCGGATATTGCGGTGAAGCTAGTGTCTTTCCCCAACATGGACCCCCGCCTTCGCGCATATGCGCAGCCTGTTAATGCGCTTGAAGACCAGTTCCACTTGCCCGCGCAGGCGATAGAGTGCCAGCAGGCCGTCGGCATTGATCTCCTCGCGCTCGATGCTGGTGACCAGCATCACATGCCCGGCGGCAGCGATGGCGAGGGAAGACGGATCATATCGCTCCCGTTGCCCTGCCCGTTGAAGTCGCTCGCGTGCGGCTTCGATTGCCTGGGGTGGCAGCGGCAAACACCGCCATCAAGTCCAGGGGGTGCCGTGAACATCCTCCAGCCTTAAGGATCGCGAGCCCAGCCGGATCAGGAAGTCGCCGCCGTGATCGACCATGTAGCGCAGCCCCTCCAGACGGGCGAAGCCGCGATCGGCAATCCTCAATTCGCCGACGGTCACCGCGATCCGCTGCAACCCTTCGCCCGCGGCGACAGGCGTCAGCGCCATCTGTCCCATTTGACCGGTCGACAGATCGAACCCGGCATGCAGACGCCATCCCGGCTTATCGGACCCGACAACGCCGAAGGTCGAACCGTCAACAAGACGAATCAGACGCCCTCCGGCGCCCAGCACCTGGGCTGACGTAAGGTTTCACCTGCGCCGTTGGAAGCAAGCGCACCTCATGGCCGAAACCGGCCACCAGCCGCGCCCAATGATTAGACCCACAACACACGGCGGCAACTCGCTGAAGAACTTGCCGACCTCGGCACGGCGCAACTGACGGCGTAGCAAAACGTGCCCTTCGGCATCGGTGCCGTGGACCTGAAACACGTTCTTGGCAAGGTCAAGACCGACAATGCAAACTTCCATCGGACGGCTCCCTCAGTTGTGGCGATCTTTCCGACGACCACGGTAAGGCACTTCGATGCCGGTGAGCAGGGGCCGTCCACCCCATCAAAAAGGAGAGGATTCAGCCGCCCAATTGGTACATGGGGTGGTTCTGCGGCGCCTCGCGCAGGGCTGGTGTCAGGAAGTCGTGCCCGGCGGCCTTGCGGTTCAGAGCGGCCTGGATGATGGCGCGCAATTCGTCGGGGCTGGCGCCGTCGCGCAGCGGGCCGCGCAAGTCGGTGCCGGTTTCGTGCCCTAGGCACAGCACCAGACGGCCGGTGCAGGTCAGGCGCAGGCGGTTGCACGAATCACAGAAGGTGTGGCTGAGCGGGGTGATGAAGCCCAGCCGCCGACCGGTCTCGGCCACGGTGACGAAGCGGGCGGGGCCGCCGCTGCGGTAATCGGTGGCGGCCAGCGTCCAGCGCTGTTCCAGGTCGCGGCGCACATCATCCAGCGACTGCGCCGGGTGGGACAGGTGGGAATATTGCCCCAGCGGCATGGTCTCGATCAGCGTCAGATCGTGGCCCTGGCGGCCGCACCAGGCGATCAGGCGGTCGATATGGGCGATTTCGGTGCCGGGCATGACCACGGAATTGATCTTCACCGCCATACCCGCCCCGGCGGCGGCGGCGATGCCGTCCAGCACCTGCTCCAACTGGCCGCCACGGGTGATGCGCGAGAAGGTGGCGGAATCCAGGCTGTCCAGCGACACGTTGACGCGGCGCATGCCCGCCGCCGCCAGCCGGTCGGCGAAGTGCGCCAGACGGCTGCCGTTGGTGGTCATGGTCAGTTCGGACAGGCTTCCCTGGGCCAAATCCTCGCCCAGGGTTTCGATCAGCGTCATGACGTCGCGCCGCACCAGCGGCTCGCCGCCGGTCAGGCGGATCTTGCGTACGCCCATGCCCATGAACAGCCGCGCCAGTTGCGCCATTTCCTCCAGGCTCAGAACCTCGTCCTTGGGCAGGAAATCGGGGTTTTCGGCCATGCAGTATTGGCAGCGCATGTTGCAGCGGTCGATTACCGACAGCCGCAGGTAATCGACGTGGCGACCCAATCCGTCGATCATGTCACAGCGCTTCCGGGCTGTTCAGGTAGTCGCAATGGCTGTAGACCACCAGCCGGTTGCCGCGCGCGAAGCCGCCAAGGGTCAGGTTGTAATCCTTGGCCAGCCGCACCGCCAGCGCGGTCGGGGCCGAGACGGCGATCAGCATGCCGATGCCGAACGCCACGGATTTCTGCACCATTTCATAGCTGGTGCGGCTGGTGGTCAGCGCGAAGCCCGAGGCCGGGTCGATCCCGGCGGCGGCCATGTGGCCGATCAGCTTGTCCAGCGCGTTGTGGCGGCCCACGTCCTCGCGCAGCGCCAGCACCTTGCCGTCGGTGGCGACCCAGGCGACGCCGTGCACGGCGCCGGTGGCGCGGTGCAAATCCTGCAAATCCTGCATCTGCACCAGGGCGTCGGCCACCGCCTGGGGGGCGACCGGCGGGCCGCGCCGTTCCACCTTGCGGGCGACGCGGTTCACCGCCTCCAGGCTATCGACGCCACACAGGCCGCAGCCGGTGCGTCCGGCCAGATTGCGGCGGCGTTCCTTGAGCGCGGCGAAGCGGCGCGCGGAAATCTCCATGCGCACTTCGACGCCGTCGCAGGCCGGGGAAATCTCGATGTCGTACAGTTCGGAGCATTCTTCCAGGATGCCTTCGGACAGGCTGAAGCCCAGCCCCATGTCCTCCAGCTTGTCCGGCGACGCCAGCATGACGGCGTGCGACAGGCCGTTATAGACCAGGGCCACCGGCACTTCCTCGGCCAGTTGGTCCTGATGGAATTCCGCTTCGCCCCGCACCAGGCGCAGGACGGTGGCGCCCGAGCGCAGGGCGAACGGCTCGCCCTCGGGCTGGTTGGGGATGGCCGGGGTGTTGGCGGGCTGCTGCCGTGTCTTCATCAGCTTTTCAGTCAACAGCGACATGAGAACGCTCCCTCGGTCATCGGAAACTGGGGACGCGGCGGGCGGACCCGCCGCGTCCTCTAACACACCTTACTTCTTGCCGGTCACTTCACGGAACCAGCGGGGATGATGCTTCTTGGCCCAGGCATGGGTCACCACACCCTCGACCATGGCGCGGATGGTGCCCTGCACCCACAGCGCGGCATAGACGTGGATGATGATCGAAGCGATCAGCGCCACCGCCGAGGCCGCGTGCAGCAACAACGCCACACGGATCACCGGGATGGGGAAGTTTTCGGCGAAGTACGGGCGCCAGGCGATGACACCCGTGGCCAGCAGGGTGGCCATGCAGGCGCACATCACCCAGAACATGGCCTTCTGGCCGCCGTTGTAGCGGCCGATATCGCCCACTTCGCCGCCCTTCAGCACGGTGCCGACGGCCTTCATCCACTTGATATCCTCGCCGTTGAGGATGTTGTGGTGCCAGTAGCGGAAGAACTGGCGGCCGAAGGCCAGGAACATCACCACACCCACGAAGGGATGGACGATGCGCGCCAGCTGCGGCGTGCCGAACACGCCGGTCAGCCAGAAGAAGGCCGGGTAGAAGAAGGCGAGGCCCGAGATGGCCAGCAGCACGAAGCACACTGCCACGATCCAGTGGTTGATGCGTTCGGCCGCGCTGTATCGTTGAATCAGGTTGTCCTTCACGACCGAGTCTCCTCGTGATGGTCCTCATCGGGACGGTTGGGACCGACGGTGATGTAGTGGAAGAAGCCGAACAGACCGGCGGCGGCGATGCCGACGGTGGCCAGCGGCTTCAACAGACCCTTCCACAGCTTGACCGTGGCGCTGATCGCCGGATTGGCGGGCAGGCCGTGATACAGCTCGGGGCGGTCGGCGTGGTGCAGCACGTACATGACGTGGGTGCCGCCGACGCCTTCCGGGTCATACAGACCGGCATTGGCGAAGCCGCGCCGCTTGAGGTCGGTGATGCGATCCTCGGCCACGTGCTTCATGTCTTCCTTGGTGCCGAACTGGATGGCGCCGGTCGGGCAGGTCTTGACGCAGGACGGCTCCTGGCCGACCGCGACGCGGTCCGAGCACAGCGAGCACTTGTAGGCCTTGTTGTCTTCCTTGTTGATGCGCGGAATGTTGAACGGGCAACCGGAAACGCAATAGCCGCAGCCGATGCAGTTTTCCTGATGGAAATCGACGATGCCGTTCTTGAACTGCACGATGGCGCCCGGGCTGGGGCACGCCTTGAGGCAGCCCGGATCCGAGCAATGCATGCAGCCGTCCTTGCGGATCAGCCATTGCAGACGGCCGTTTTCCTCGTGTTCCGAGAAACGCATCACCGTCCACGCCTGGGCCGACAGGTCGATGGGGTTGTCGTAGACGCCGACGCAGGTGCCGACATCGGCGCGGATGTCGTTCCATTCCGAGCACGCCACCTGACAGGCCTTGCAGCCGGTGCAGACGGACACGTCGATCAGCTTGGCCACCTCGGCCGGACCGCGAACCTGGGGAGTCGCGGTCGGCGTGGCGGAGCGGCGCTGGATGTCCAGGGATTGCAGAGCCATGCTTTCAAACTCCTCAGATCTTCTCGATGTTCACCAGGAACGCCTTGTATTCCGGGCATTGGGTGGCGGTGTCACCCACGGCCGGAGTCAGGCGGTTGGTCAGGTAGCCCTTGCGGGCGACGGTTTCCCAACCCCAGTGCACCGGCAATCCGATCTGATGCACGGTCTGGCCGTTGACGGTCAGGGCCTTGATACGCTTGGTCACCACCGCCTTGGCCTTCACGAAGCCGCGCTTCGAGGTGACCTTGACGGTGTCGCCCGCCTTGATGCCCTTTTCCGCCGCCAGCTTCTCGCCGATCTCGACGAATTGCTCGGGCTGGGCGATGGCGTTCAGCCGCACCTGCTTGGTCCAGAACTGGAAGTGTTCGGTCAGACGGTAGGTGGTGGCGACGTAGGGGTAGTCCTTGGAGGTGCCCAGGCGCTCGCGCTCGCCCTTGAACACCCGCACCGTCGGGCTGCTGACCACGTTGGGATGCAGCGGGTTGGTGCCGATGGGCGATTCCATGGGCTCGTAATGCTCGGGCAGCGGACCGTCCGGCAGCTTGTCCACCGAGAACAGGCGGCCTTGGCCCTCGGCCGACATGATGAAGGGCGACATGGCCGAGCCCGGCGGCTCGTCCACCTTGAAATCGGGGATGTCGGAGCCGACCCAACGCTCGCCGTTCCAGCCGATGATCTTGCGCTTGGGGTCCCACGGCTTGCCCGACGGATCGCAGGACGCGCGGTTGTACAGCACGCGGCGGTTGGCGGGCCAGGCGAAGGCCCAGCCGGGCGTGTTGCCCAGGCCGGTGTCGGTGTTGTCGCGGCGCGCCATCATGTTGCCCGCCTGGGTCCACTGACCGGCATAGATCCACACCGCGCACATGGTGCTGCCGTCGTCACGCAGCACGGCGAAGTTGGGGACCTGCTCGCCCTTCTTGACCAGCACCTTGGTGGGGTCCTTGGGGTCCAGCACGTCGGTCAGGGCGCGGCCGTTCATTTCCTTGGCCAGTTCGACCGGATGGGGCGACATCGGGTCGGCATAGGGCCACGACAGGTTCATGATCGGCTCGGCCGAGGCGCCGCCTTCGGTCTTGTACAGGTCGCGCAGGGTCAGGAACAGCTCGGCCAGGATTTCCGGGTCGGGCTTGGCCTCGGCCGGCGGCTCGGCGCCCTTGTAGTGCCACTGGATCCAGCGGCCCGAATTGACGGTCGAGCCTTCCTCCTCGGCGAAGCACGAACTGGGCAGGCGGAACACTTCGGTCTGAATCTTGGACGAGTCCACGTCGTGGTTCTCGCCGTGATTCTGCCAGAAGCTGGCGGTTTCGGTGGCGATGGGGTCGATCACCACCATGTACTTCAGCTTGGAGAACGCCTCGACCACCCGGTTAGAGTCAGGGAACGAGCCCATGGCGTTGAAGCCCTGGACGATCAGGCCGTTCATCTTGCCCTGCTGCATCAGCTCGGTGACGTGCAGGGTGTCGTACATCTTGTCCCACTTGGGCAGCCACTCGTAGCCCCAATTGTTGTCCTTGGTGGCCTTGTCGCCCCAGAACCACTTCATCTGGCTGACGAAGAATTTCGAGGTGTTGCCCCAGTAATTCAGCTGGCCTTCGCGCAGCTGCTTCGGCGTCACCTTGGCGATGTAATCGGCGAAGGTGGGGTGGGCCTTTTCGCTGGGCAGCGGCATGTAGCCGGGCAGGTTGGTGGACAGCAGGCCCAGGTCGGTGGCGCCCTGCACGTTGGCGTGGCCGCGCAGCGCGTTGATGCCGCCGCCCGCCATGCCGATATTGCCCAGCATCAGCTGGATGATGGCCATGGTACGGATGTTCTGGGTGCCGACGGTGTGTTCGGTCCAGCCCAGGGCGTACAGCACGGTGGCGACCTTGTCGCGGGCCGAGGTGCTGCCCAGCAATTCGCAGACCTTGAGGAAGCCTTCCTTGGGGCTGCCGGTCAGGTTCTCGACCACGTCCAGGGTGTAGCGGGAATAATGGGCCTTCAGCAGGTTCCACACGCAGCGCGGATGTTGCAGCGTCGGATCGCTGACGATGTTGCCCTTCTCGTCCAGCTCGTAATTCCAGCTGGAGCGGTCATAGCTCTTCTTCTCGGAATCGAAACCCGAGAACAGGCCGTCCTCGAAACCATAGCCCTCGCGGATGATGGCGGCGGCGTTGGTGTAGGACTTGAGGTATTCCCACTGAATCTTGTCGTTGCTGATCAGCCAGTTGATGACACCGCCCAGGAAGGCGATGTCGGAACCGGCGCGGATCGGCACGTAATGATCGGCGACGGCGGCGGTGCGGTTGAAGCGCGGATCGACCACCACCAGGGTGGCGCCCTTCTTGATGGCCTCGATCGCCCACTTGAAGCCCACCGGATGGGCCTCGGCGGCGTTGCCGCCCATCACCAGGATGACGTCGGCGTTCTTGATGTCCACCCAGTTGTTGGTCATGGCGCCGCGTCCGAAGGACGGCGCCAGCGCCGCCACGGTCGGCGAGTGGCAGATACGGGCCTGGGTGTCGGTGGCGAGGATGCCCAGCGAACGGATGACCTTCTGCGTCAGGAGGCCGGTCTCGTTGGACGCGGCTGAGCAGGTCAGCACGCCGGTGGTCAGCCAACGGTTGACCGGCACGCCATCGGCGTTGGTGGCGACGAAATTGGCGTCGCGGTCGGCCTTCATGTGGCGCGCGATGCGGGTGATGGCGTCATGCCAGGAAATGCGCTTCCACTCGCTGGAGCCGGGCTCGCGCACCTCGGGGAACTTGACGCGGTTGGGGCTGTGGATGAAGTCCAGCAGGCCCGCGCCCTTGGGGCACAGCGAGCCGCGGCTGACCGGATGGTCCGGGTCGCCCTCGATATGGAAGATCGAGGCCTTGGCGTTCTTGGCGCCGTCGCCCAGGCTGTACATCAGCAGGCCGCAGCCCACCGAACAGTAGGTGCAGATGTTGCGGACCTCACGGGCGCGGGACAGCTTGTACTGCCGCACCTCGGCCAGGGCCGTGCTGGGGAACAGGCCCAGGACCGCCATGCTGGAGGTGGAGACGCCCGCAGCCGTGAATTTTAGGAATTGGCGGCGTGAAACCTGCATGTTCTTTTCCCTCATCCTGACAGGCGACGCCCGTGTGGACGGGGCGTCTGCCACCCCTATAGGCAGGAATCGTGCCGGTTTGAGGAAATGGTGAAATCCCTAGGTTTTGTGCGGCGCAGCGCGGGAAAATAGGGACATTTTGTCCATGGTCTTTGGACAAAATGTCCCGCTGCGCCGCAACATCGGCACCTACCCGTTCGGCCAGCGCGAAAGGCTTGCATTTGCGGCCGAATTTTGCAGGCTAGGGCAGTCCCTGAACTGGAAAGACCATTCCCCATGAGCCAGACCTCCACCGATCTCGACGCCGTCATGGCCGAAGCCGGCCTGGTGCCCGGCAAGTCGCCGCAGCCGGTGCTGCTGCCCGGCGCCGACCTGTTCGGCAAGCGCGCCGCGCGCCTGCGGGAACTGGCCAAGGGACATCCCTTGGCCGATTGGCTGAGCTTCGTGGCGGTGCTGGCCGACGCCCAGGACAAGCAGGTGGCGGCCCCGGCGGCGGCCGAGCCCGAGCGGCAATGGATTGCTGATCTGCATGCCCTGCTGGCGGCGCTGCCGACCCTGCCCGAGGCGGCGGCCAAGGCGGCCGAGCGGTTGCGGCTGTCCGAGGATTCAGCCTTGTCTGAAATGCGCGAACGGGTGCTGGTGGGGCAGGGCTCGCCCGACGATCTGGCCGCCGCGCCGTTCCTGACCGCCGCCGAACAGGTGGCGTGGACCCGTCATGCCGCCGGGCTGACCGCCGACAGCGTGACCGCCACCGCCATCGCCCACAAATGCCCGGTCTGCGGCCAGCCGCCGGTGGTGGGCATGATCCAGGTGGGCGGCCTGTCCGCCGGTCTGCGCTATCTGCATTGCGGCACCTGCGGCACGGCGTGGCACCATGTGCGCGCCAGTTGCGTCGCCTGCGGCGAGGGCGGCAAGGTGGTTTACCATACGCTGGAAGGCGGTCCCGAGGGCGTGCGCGCCGAATGCTGCAATTCCTGCCATTCCACCCTCAAGCTGTTCATGCTGGAAAAACGTCCGGGCTGCGATCCGGTGGCCGACGATCTGGCGACCATGGCGCTGGATATCCTGGTCAGCGAGGAAGGCTTCCAGCACATCGGCGGCAATCCGTTCCTGGCTATGGCGGCCGAGGGCTGATGGACACCCCTTCGGCTCCGGTTCTGGCACGCTGCGCCCCCGCTTCGCCCAACAGCCCACGCACCGTGCTGGTGGTGGATGACGAAGAGGGGGTGCGCAGCTTCCTGTCCCGTGCCCTGGAGCGGCGCGGCTGGCAGGTGGAGACGGCGGGCAGCGCCGAGGATGGGGCGGTGGTCATCGAACGCGGCCCGGTGGATCTGGTGATCCTGGACGTGTCGCTGCCCGGCCGCTCGGGCCTGGACTGGCTGCGTGAACTGGCCGAGGGCGGCTTCCCCGGCGAGGTCATCCTGATGACCGCCTTCGCCGACATGAACACCGCCATCGACGCCCTGCGCGCCGGAGCGTCCGATTTCATCCTGAAACCGTTCCGCATCGAGCAGATCGTCAACGCCATCGACCGTTGCGTCGAACGGGCCAATCTGGCGCGCGACAATTTCCTGCTGCGCCGCCAACTGGGCCTGCCCGAGGGCGGCGGCAATACGGCGGGCGAGATCATCGGCCAATCGGTCGCCATGGACAAGCTGCGCGCCTTGCTGCGGCGGGTGGCGCCGACGCCGTCTACCGTGCTGATCCAGGGCGAAAGCGGCGTCGGCAAGGAATTGGTGGCCCGTTCGCTGCACCGGCTGTCGCCGCGTGCCAACCGGCCGTTCGTGCCGGTGAACTGCGCCGCCATCTCGTCCGAACTGATCGAGGCCGAGCTGTTCGGCCATGTGCGCGGCGCCTTCACCGGCGCCAAGGATGCGCGCAAGGGGCTGTTCGTCTATGCCAATGGCGGCACCCTGTTCCTGGACGAGATTTCCGAATTCCCGCTGGCGCTGCAATCCAAGCTGCTGCGCGTGCTGGAAGACCGCCGTATCCGGCCGGTGGGCAGCGAACAGGAAATCCCCATCGACGTGCGCGTGGTCGCCGCCACCAACCGCGATCTCAAATCCGAGGTGGCCCAGGGTGCCTTCCGCCGCGACCTCTATTACCGGCTGGAGGTGATGACCCTGAACGTGCCGCCGTTGCGTCAACGCCTGGATGACGTGCCGGAACTGGCGGCGCTGTTCATGTCCACCCTGTCGGTGCAATTGGGCGTCGAGCCGCTGCCGCTGGAGCCCGAATCCCTGCGCCGCATGCAGGGGTACGGCTGGCCGGGCAACGTGCGGGAATTGCGTAATTTCGTCGAACGCTCGCTGTTGTTCGGAGAATTGCCCATGGAGGAACTGGGCATGGCCGGATGCTCCGATCCCGCCTGCTCGCCGCCCTCGGGCGAGTCGCTGCTGTTGGCCGACGTGGAAAAGGCGCACATCCTGTCGGTGCTGGCCCGCTGCGACGGCAACCGGGCGCGGGCCGCCGACCTGCTGGGAGTGTCGCGCAAGACGCTGGACCGGAAATGCGCTGAATGGAGTCTGTGACCGCATCCGGGAGTTTGTGGAGCAGGGCGCGCGAGGCCCTGTCCGGCTCGGTGCGTCACAAGCTGCTGACCCTGGTGCTGGCGCCGCTGCTGCTGGGTGTGCCGGTGTTGCTGTCCATCGTCTGGGTGTGGGGCACCCAGGGCTATGACCGGCTGATGGTCAACAAGGTCAGCGCCGATCTGGGCGCCGGGCGCGAGTTCTTCGATCGCGTGCAATCGGAATTCGGCGTGCGCATGGATGGCGTCGGCCGCTCGCACCGGCTGATCGCCGCATTGGACAGTGGCGATCCTGACGCGGTGCTGCGGGCGTTGGACGACGCCAGCCGTGAATTGGGGCTGGATTACCTGTTGTTGCTGGATGCTCAGGGGCGGGTGCTGGCCGGGTTGCCCAACGGTCCGGGCGCCGATCGCTCAGGGTTGGCGGTGGTGCGTGCCGCCATGGACGGCGATCCCCGCCATGGGCTGGAAGTGTTTTCGTCTGACGATCTTGAAAGCCTGTCGCCGGAATTGCGCCGCCGTGCCCATTTCGATCTGGTGCCGACGCCGCTGGCGCGGCCGACCGAGCGTGTGTCGGAAGGGCGCGGCCTGATGCTGGTCGCGGGCGTGCCGGTGACCGGCGCCGATGGTTCGGTACGGGCGGTGCTGGAGGGCGGCACGCTGCTGAACGGCAACCTGGGGATCGTCGATCGTCTGAACGCCCTGGTCTATCAGGAAGCGTCCCTGCCCACCGGCAGCCAGGGCGCCGCGACTCTGTTCCTGGACGATGTGCGCGTCGCCACCAGCGTCACCCTGTATGGCGGCCGCCGCGCCATGGGCACGCGGGTATCCACGGCGGTGTACGATCAGGTGATGGGCGAGGGGCGGCCATGGATGGGCCGCGCCCAGGTGGTGGACCGCAGCTATATCTCGGGCTATTCGCCGTTGGAAGACGTGTCCGGCCGCCGCATCGGCATGCTGTATGTGGGCTTCCTGGAGGCGCCGCTGCGCGCCGCCCTGTTCCACGCTTTGGCGGGCATCTTCCTGGCCTTCCTGGTGGTGTCGGTGCTGGGGGCGGTGGCGTCGGTGCGCTGGGCGCGCACCATCTTCCTGCCGTTGGAGCGCATGGACCGGGTGATCGCCCAGATGGAGGACGGCGACGAAACCGCCCGCGTCGGCGCCGTCACCAGCCGCGACGAACTGGGCGCCCTGGCCCGTGCCTTCGATCATCTGCTGGATTCCCTGGCGGCCCGGCGCGAGGAGCTGAAACGCTGGGGCGGCGATCTCGACCGCAAGGTGGCCGAGCGCACCGCCGAGCTGGAAGCGGCCAACGACATTCTGCGCCAGGCGCAGCAGCAATTGGTGATGAGCGAGAAGCTGTCGGCCATCGGCGAACTGACGGCGGGCGTCGCGCACGAGATCAACAATCCCGTGGCGGTGATGCAGGGCAATCTGGATCTGGTGAAGGAAATCCTGGGCGGCGAACTGATGCCGGTGGAGACGGAAATCCGCCTGATCGACGAACAGATTTCCCGCATCCAGGTCATCGTCAACAAGCTGCTGCAATTCGCCCGGCCCGGCGATTTCGCCGGTTATGCCGAGGATACCGACGTCAACACCGCCGTGTCCGATTGTCTGGTGCTGACCCGCCACAACATGCGGCGCGGCGCGGTCAAGGTGGAGACCGCCCTGGCGGCGACGCTGAATGTCGAGGTCAACCGGGTCGAACTGCAACAGGTGTTGATCAATCTGATCGTCAATGCGGTGCAGGCCATGCCGGACGGCGGCACCCTGACCCTGGAAAGCCGCGATCTGCGGCCCGAGGATGCGCTGCCCCTGGGGGCCGAGCCGTTCGAGGGGGTGATGATCGCCGTGCGTGACACCGGCACCGGCATCCAACCCGCCGATCTGGGCCGTATTTTCGATCCGTTCTTCACCACCAAGAAGCAGAAGGGCACCGGCCTGGGCCTGTCCATCAGCTACGCCATCGTCAAGCGCTATGGCGGCGCCGTCACGGTGGAAAGCCAGGTGGGCGAGGGCACCACCTTCACCGTGTGGCTGCGCCGCCATGCCGTGTTCGCCGAGCAGGCGGTGGCGCCGGTGTTCTCCTCGCATTTTCCGCTGCGGCGCGAGGATGGTTAATCTACAAAACCAATAGATAAAAGATTTTATCTTGACATCTTGTAGTGTGAAATTGTCTCCTATGGTTCGAACCCCATCGGACCGGGAGGGCGAGCATGGCCAGCGTGGATTTGCAGGGACGGCGTATTCTCTACGTGGGCGGCCGCAACCGTACGCCCCATGTCCGCCGTCTGATCGAGGAATGCAATGGCCGCTTCGACTATCACGACGGCGGCATGGAAGAGAGCATCGAGCGTCTGGGAACCCTGCTCAAGCGGGCCGATGCCGTGCTGTTTCCGGTGAATTACGTCAGCCATTCGGCGCTGAACAAGGTCAAGGCCCTGTGCCGCAGCCTCGAGACGCCCTATTACCCGCTACGGCATTCCGGCCTCGATTCGGTGGCGGCGGCGTTGACCGAGATCGCACACTGAACCGAGGACGGCAATGACCGTCAGGCCGGGCGGATTTTCGGGCGGTTCTTGAGCAGGCTTTCGCCGCGCTTTCGCCGCTCGAACCATTTCACCGCCATATAGGTGGCCCAGCCCACCAGCCCCATGCCCAGGGTAAAGGCGCCATAGGCCACCGGCCACGGCACGCCCTGGGTCATCATGGAAAATTCCGACATGCCGCCGATGCCCGCCAGCACGTTCAGCGGCATGAACACCACACCGGCCACGGTCAGCTGCGACACGCGCTTGTTCTGGTTGACGTTGATGAAGCCGACGGTGGCGTCGAGCAGGAAGTTGATCTTGTCGAACAGGAACGCCGTGTGGCTGGCCAGGGATTCGATGTCGCGCAGGATCTCGCGGGCGTCTTGGGCCTGTTCGCTGTCCAGGAAGCGGCCGCGGATCAGGAAGGACAGGGCGCGGCGGGTGTCCATCATGTTGTTGCGGATGCGGCCGTTCAGGTCCTCTTCCGCCGCGATGTCGGACAGCAGGCGGGCGGCGTCGGAATCGCTGACGTTCTCGCTCAGCACGTCCTGGCCGACCTTGCGCAGGGTGTCATAGGTGCTTTCCAGGGCGTCGGCGGAATATTCCACGTCGGCGCCGTACAGCTCCAGCAGCAGGTCCCAGCAATCCACCACCGAGCCCGGCTGGTTGCGGGTGCGCAGCCGTTGCAGGCGGAACACCGGCAAATCCTCGTTGCGCAGGGTGAACAGGATGTTGCGGTGCAGGATGAAAGCCACCGGCACGTTGCCGGGGCTGTCCTCGCGGTCCAGCAGGAAATTGGAATGCAGGTGGACCTCGCCGCCTTCGTCCACATGGAAGCGGGCGCTGGCCTCCAGGTCGGTCAGGTCGTCGGGGTCGGGCAGGTCCAGGCCGTACTGGCGGCCGATCCAGTTGCGCTCGGCCTCGGACGCCCCCAGCAGGTCGATCCAGATGGGGGTGATGTTTTCCATGTCGGCGCGGCAGGTGACGTCCAGCACCTTGATGCGGCCGTCGGCCAGTTCGTAGACGTTGACCTGTCCGGCGCGGAATTGCGGCTCGCGCGGGCCGGCCAACGCTTCGCCCAGCGCCGGGGACAATTCCCACAGCACGTCGTTGATCTGGGGTTCGTCCAGCAGCGTCCACAGGGTGCGGGCATCGTCGGTGCCGACGCCTTCCAGAACGGCGGCGATCTCGTCCGGCGCCATGCGCTCCAGCATGGCCTTCAACTCGGCCAGGTGCTGTTTGTGCACCACGGTTTCCACCAGATCATGGCGGGGCGTCTGCTGGGTGCGCAGCACCACGCCCTCGACCAGCTTCTGCTTGTTCAGCAAATCCACAATGACAGACAGGGTCATTGTCCGTACTCCGGCAACGAAAACTCCACGCGACGACAGGCAGGCGCGATCAGGCGCCGGGCGGCCTTCGTCGTCGGATGCCGGTCCGCGAGCGGAATGCGGGACGGATTGGGAATGGAACGGGGTGCTTCATCGTCTTCCTCGGCGTTGGCGGCGGCTGGCGCGGCCACGGCGAGAAAGACCCGGGACAGGTCAGTTCAGCGCTGCGGGGTTCGCCGTGCCGCCACTAGAGTGGCTACTGGGACTGTCCATGACCATCCGTCCTGGAGTGCGGAAAGGGGCGCGACGCGGCGCGCCCCGGTGTGGGATGGGCTCTTAGCACCAAGACGGCGCCGGGGCAATAGTCAAACGCATGGGCATGACTGCACGTATTCGGTGTTTTCACGCGAATGGGCCATTCTAACCTTTCATTAATTTGCCAGGGGTAAAACAATCCCACCAGTCTTTGGAAGAAACCGAGGCCAGAATGGCATGGGGACGGGCATTGGCAGCACTGACGGCATTGAAGCCGCTCCCTTCGGGGTGCGTCGATCCCCTCCCGCGATCCCTTTCTCTCAGCTTCGGCGTCAACTCGGGTGCTGGCCTGATCGCCATAGCCTGCCCAGGCCGTGTACAATCGCGCCGTAACCCCGCATTCGCCGGGGGGCCGTTTTAGACTTGCCTGCTGGGGCTATGCTATCATCGACCCAACCATGCCGCGTTCGGCGCGGCATTCATCGACAGCTTGTGTTGTGAGGGGACGCTCATGAACTCTCGGCTTATCATGGCCTTCGGGCTTTTCCTGTTCGGCGCTTCGGCAGCCGTGGCGGCGGAACCGCCGGTGTCCATGCTGATGCAACCCTCGGGCAGCGTCGAAGTCAGCAAGGACGGTGCCAAATGGTCGCCGGTCACCCGGAACAAATTCCTGTTCGCGGGCGACACCGTGCGCACCGGCGCCGATGGCGCCGGCACGCTGATCGACCAGACCAGCAACATGGCCCAGACCCTGGGCGCCAACAGCGTGATCAAGGTGGACCCGGCGGGCGTCAAGGCCGTATCGGGTGCCCTGTCGGCGCCGACCGCCGCCAGCGGCGATCTGGCCGCCGGTCTGGGCAACCGCTTCGCCGAGGCCCAGCGCTATACCACCGTGCGCCGCTCGGTAAACAAGGACGCGGCCGAGGTCAAGCTGCGGCTGATCAATCACATCGCCCTGTCGGCCACCTATCCCGAACTGGCCTTCGAAGGCCAGGGCAAGCAGTACAGCTATGTGGTCACCATCGATGGCAAGGCCTTCCCGGTCGCCGCCACCGAATCCGAGGTGGTGCGCCTGAAGCTGCCGGAACTGGCCCCCGGCGAGCACGCCTTCACCGTCGCGGTGCTGGAAGGTGGCAACAAGGTCGCCGAATCCGACAAGGAAGGCGTGATCCAGTGGCTGTCCAAGGCCGATGACGTGGCCCTGGCCGAATCGGTGGCCAAGCTGCGCGCCGTCAACCCGGGTGACGATTTCGCCGTCGCCAGCCTGCTGGATTCCAAGGGCGTGACCGTCGCCGCCATGGACCTGTACCGCAAGCATTTCGACGCCAACAAGGACGACAACGATATGCGTCCGCTGCTGATCAAGGCGTACAACGACCTCAAGCTCAAGGCTTCCCGCCAGCGCGAGGCGCTGCTGTACAACGAGCAGCTTCAGGCCAACTGATCCAACGCAACGGACCGCGCGCCAAAGGGGGCGCGCGGTCCTGTCTTTACGGCCGGGGGGGCCTGTGGGGGGCTTATTCATGCTGCGCATCGTCAAGCGCTACGACGTCGTTTTTTCCATCCTGCTGTTCCTGCTCGCCATTCCCGCCCAGCATTTCGAATGGTTCGCGCTGCTTGAGGATCAGACGCTGTCGCTGCGTCACCAATTGCGCATGGCCTATGGCGATGCCAAGGCCCTGGCGTTTTCCAAGGACATCGTCCTGGTCAATACCGACGAAGCGTTCTTCCGCTCCTACAAAAGCTTTCCCCTGCGCCGCAGCGACATCGCCGCCATCGCCGCCAATCTGAAGGATTTGGGCGCCAAGGTGGTGGCCATCGATATGTTGATGGACTTCCCCAGCTCCTATGGCGAAGACCCGGCGCTGGCCAAGGTGCTGCATGATTCGGGCAATACCCTGCTGGTCGCCCAGGCGCAGTTCGAAAACGGCGTTTTCCGCCACATCAACCGCCCGACCGAGAGTCTGGACCGCGCTTCCCCCAGCGCCTACACCAACATCAACTCGAATTCGCGGCTGGTCACCACCCTGTCGCGCCTGCGCGTCCACCCGGAAATCGCCGCCCAGCCCGATGGCTGGCCGTTCGCGGTCAAGGCGGCAGCCATGTATCTGGGCGTCGAGCCCAAGCTGGACGGCACCACGCTGCTGCTGGGCGATCTGGCGGTGCCGCTGGATCATGACTGGCGCATCAACATCGATTTCCCGCCGCTGCCCACCGGCACCCGCTTTCTGAGCCAGTCGGCGGGGATCAGCGCGCTGGAATTCCTCGACATCTCGCAACTGGACGAGAACGAGCGCGAGGAATTGTCGTTGTGGGTCCGCGACAAGCTGGTGATCGTCGGCGATACCTCGGAAGTGTCGCACGACTGGTTCGATACCCCGGTCGGCATGGTCTACGGGGTCGAGATCATCGCCGATACCATCCATTCGCTGCTGAAGGGCGCGCCGCTGCGCGCCGCCAGCCCCGAAGCCGCCGCCGCTGTGGCGGTGATCCTGCTGCTGCTGATGGGCGTGCCCATGTCCAGCGCCTCGCCGTTGCGCCGGGCGCTGGCGGTGACGGCGATCGTGATCGGCTTCCTGGCGGTGTGCAGCGTCTTCTATGTCCGCCAGGGGCTGGTGCTGCCCATGTCCTATGGGCTGATCGCGCTGATCCTCAGCTACGCCCTGGTGGAATACCGCTTCTTCATCCTGGAGCGGCGGCAGAAGAAGCAGATTTCCAAGACCTTCGGCCAATACATCCCCGCCGAGCTGGTGGCCGAGATGAACAAGAGCGGTCAGCAGGTCTCGGTCGGCGGCGAAAGCCGCGAGATGACCGTGCTGTTCTCGGATGTGCGCGGCTTCACCAGCATTTCCGAGGGGCTGTCGCCGCAGGAACTGACGGTGCTGATGAATGCCTTCCTCAGCCCCATGACCCGCATCATCCACCAGCATCGCGGCACCATCGACAAATACATGGGCGACGCCATCATGGCGTTCTGGGGGGCGCCGCTGCATGACGGCGACCACGCCCGCCACGCGGTACAGGCGGCGCTGGCCATGCATCAGGGCATGGAGGAACTGGCCGCAAGCTTCGTGGCGCGCGGCTGGAAGCCGCTGAAGATCGGCATCGGCCTGAACACCGGCACCATGAATGTCGGGAACATGGGATCGGACTTCCGTCTGGCCTATACGGTGCTGGGCGACGCCGTCAATCTGGGCTCGCGCCTGGAAAGCCTGACCAAGCAATACGGCGTCAACATCATGGTCAGCGAGTTCACCAAGGCCGCGTTGCCCGATCTGGTGACCCGCGAGCTGGATCAGGTGCGGGTCAAGGGCAAGGAATTGCCGGTCCGCATCTTCGAACCCATCGGCTTCAAGGGCGAGGTCGACGCGGCCACCCAATCCTCGCTGGACCGCTATCACGCCGCGCTGGATCTCTACCGCGGCCAGAAATGGCTGGAGGCGGCGGCGGCATTCAACGCCCTTTCCGCCGCCGAGCCCGATCGCCTGATCCATCAGGTGTATATTGGCCGGGTCCAGCATTTCATCGAGGAACCGCCGGGCGCCGATTGGGACGGCGTCTACACCCACAAGGAAAAGTGAGCCGCGCCATGGCCTTCAACCGCACCCGCGCCTTCGCCACCGCCGCCACCCTTGCCCTGTGCGTAGCCTTTGGCGCGCCCGTCTTGGCCGACGATGCCGGAACCGCTTCGGCGGCGCGCGGCAAGCAGGCCCTGGCGGCGGGCGACAACGCCGCCGCCTATGGCGCCTATCTCAAGGCGCACAAGGCGGCGCCCGCCAACCGCGATTACCTGCACAACGCCGCCGCGTTGGCGGCAGCCTTGGGCAAGACCGACGAGGCGGCTTCGCTGTTCCAGTCGGCCTTGGCCCTCGCCGCCAAGGCGGGGGCCAAGGCCGATGTGACCGCCTATGCCGCCGAGATCACCAAGCTGCGCGAGGCGCCGCCCGCCTGGGCCGAGCAGAAGACCGCCCAGGCCTCGGCCCTGCGCGAGGGCCAGGACGGCACGGTCGGGCTGTGGGACCGCATGCACAAGGCGTCGCTGCGTGCCGCCAATGCCGGGGATATGGACAAGGCGTTGAAGGCTGGAACCCAGGCCTTGACCGTGGCCCGCGACAATTTCGGCGCCGCCCATATGGCGACTATCGTCAGCCTGTCCGATCTGGCGCAGGTGCAGGGCAATGCCAACCAGCCCGCCGAGGCCGAAGCCAATTGGGCGGCGGCGCTGGAGGCGGCGGGCAAGGCGCTGGGCGACGGCCACCCGGAAACCCTGAAAATCCGCCGCGCCCTGGCCGACCATTATCTGGCCCGCGCCGAAGGTGACCGGGCGGAAAAGGAATTGGCCGAAGAAGCCAAGGCCGCCGCTGCCGCCCTGGGCGACGGCCACGGCCTGACCCTGTCGGCGCGGGCGCGTCTGGCCTCGGCCATGATCGACAACAGCCGGAGTGCGGAGGCCCAGGCCCTGCTGGGGCCGGTGTGCAAGAGTTACGGCACCGCCTATGGCGAATCCCATCCCGCCACCCTGAATTGCCTGATGTTGCAGGCCCGTGCGGCGCGCATGGCCGGGACTCTGGCTGCCGCCAACGCGCCCATGGACAAGGTGCTGGCATTGGCCGGGCGCGTGCTGGAGGAGGGGGAGCCCGCCGCCGCTGCCCTGTTCATCGAGGGCGCCGAACTGCGTCTGGCCCAGGGCCGCGCCGCCGAGGCCCAAACCTTGCTGGAGGGCGTGTTGGCCAAGGCCACCGATGCCGCCGTGCAGACCCGCGCCAAGGGCGTGCTGGTGGACGTGCTGGACGCGCGCGGTAATTACGCCTCGGCTGAGACCATGGCCGCCGAACTGGTGGAAGTGCAAACCAAGACCCTGGGCGCCTCGCACCCCAACACCGTGGCGGCGCTGACCTCGCTCGCTAGCCTGTACCGCAAGGAAGGCCGTCTGGCCGACGCGGAAAAGGTGTTCCGCGACGCCTATCAGCGCTTCGAGAAGGTGCTGGGGCCGGATCACCGCTCGACCATCGTCGCCGCCAACAATCTGGGTGAGATCCTGGAGAAGTCGGGCCTGTATGACGAGGCCGAGCCCTTCCTGCGCGAGGCGTCGGACGGCACCCGCAAGGTGCTGGGCGATTCCCATCCCGCCACCATGATCAGCACCAACAATCTGGCGCTGCTGTACGAAGGCCAGGGCGATTTCGAAAAGGCGGAAAGCCTGTATAACGGCGCCATCGCCGCCGCGTCGCGCGCCTTGGGCGACAAGCATCCCGACACCCTGGCGGTGGTCAACAATCTGGCCTATCTGCTGATGCTGAAACAGGATTGGGCCGCCGCCCAGCCCCTGTTCGCCCGCGTCATCGATGGCTGGAGCGAATTGTACGGCGCCGACCATCCCAACACCCTCAAGGCCCGCAATTCCATGGCCCGCGTCCTGCACCGCAGTGGTCAGTTGGACGCGGCGGAAAAGGCCTTCGGCGAGGTGCTGGCGGCGCGGCGCAAGGTGCTGGGCGCCGGTCACATGGACGTGCTGCGCAGCCAGATCGATCTGGCGTCGCTGTACCTGACCGAGAACCGCCCGGCCGAGGCCCGCGACCTGCTGGAACGCACCCTGGCCGGGGCGGAGAAGGTCCTGGGGCCGCAGCATCCCTATACCTTCGAAACGCTGAACGGCCTGGCCGCCGCCCGCGAAAGCATCGGCGATCTGGACGGTGCGCTCAAGGTGCGGCGCCTGACCTTCGAGCGGCGCAACGAATTCCTGGCCCGCATGCTCTATGTCACCGGCGACAATGCGCGCGAGGGCTATGTGCGGCTGTTCCAGCCGGAACTGGCGGCCTATGCCGATCTGCTGACCCGCATGGACCCGGATACCGCCGGGCGCGGCCTGCTGGAAATCAGCCTCAACCGCAAGGGCCTGCTGTTCAAGGTGGCGTCGGAACTGGCGCAGATCGGGCGCCTGTCGCGCGATCCGGCCATGGCGAAGATTTCCGACCAATTGGCGGAAAAGCGCAAGAAGATGGCGTCGCTGACCCTGTCTGGCCCGACCGAGGAAACCAAGGGCCGCCACCTGGAGGTGCTGGCCGAACTACAGGATCAGGTCAATCGCCTGCAAGGTGATCTGGGCCGCGCCAGCACCCGCTTCCGCAAGTCCACCCGCGCCATCACCGCCGACGAACTGGCCGCCTCTTTGTCCGAGGACGGCGCCTTGGTGGATTTCGTCCAGTTCACCAGCCAGGGCAAGTCCCGTCTGGTGGCGGCGACCCTGCGCAAGGACAACGGCAAGCCGGTCTATGGCGTGGTGTCCTATGGCGACGTGGCGGCCATCGACGCCGCCATCCTGAAATACCGCAAGGACATCCAGAACGAGGAACTGGAGCTGGACGAGGTCCAGGATTCCGGCTCGTCCGCCTACAAGCTGATCTGGAAGCCGCTGGAAGTGGCACTGAACGGCCGCACCAACGCCTATGTGGTGCCCGACGGCACCCTGAACATCCTGCCGTTCGCGGCGCTGGTGGACAAGGGTAAGTACCTGATCGAAAAGGTCGATCTGCACGTCTACACCACCAGCCGCAATCTGCTGCCGTCGGCCCAGGCCCCGGCCAAGGGCGGCTACATCATCAATGCCGGTCCCGACTACAACACCGACGAGGTGGCGGGCAAGGACCAGTTGGATCAGGCCAAGTCCCGTTCCGCCGGGGTGTCCGGGGTGCGCGACGCCATGCGCGGCATGGCGTCCGGCATGCGCGGTCTGCGCTTCGATCCGTTGCCCGGCGCCGAGAAGGAAGGCCAGTTGATTCGGCAATCGGTAGCGGCCAAGGGGGCGGAAAACGCCATCTACACCCGCCGCGATGCCCAGGAAAAGGTGCTGCGGGAACTGGCCGAGCCGCCGGAAATCCTGCACATCGCCACCCACGGCTTCTTCCTCAAGCCCGACGACACCCTGCGCAAGCGCCTGCTCAAGCTGCAACGTAGCGCCGATGTGCAATTGCCGCCGCCCGGCGACAATCCGCTGCTGCGCTCGGGCTTGGCTTTCGCTGGCATCAACGCCAACGCCCAGGTGCTGGGCGAGATCGATACCGACAATGACGGCGTGCTGACGGCGCTGGAGGTGCTGGCACTCAACCTCAGCGGCACCAAGCTGGCCATCCTGTCGGCCTGCGAAACCGGCCTGGGTGAAATCCATGAAGGCGAGGGTGTCTATGGCCTGCGCCGCGCCTTCCAGGAGGCGGGGGCCAGCACCGTGGTGTCGTCGCTGTGGGAGGTCAGTGACGCCGGAACGCAAAAGCTGATGACGTCGCTCTATTCCCGCCTGTTGCAGGGCAAGAACCCCCATCTGGCCCTGCGTGAGGCCCAGATGGAGATGCTGCGGATCGGCGAATGGAGCTCGCCCTATATCTGGTCGGCGTTCTTCATGGTGGACGGCTGAGGAGGGCTTCTCTCCTCCTCAGCCTTGCATGGTCAGGGGCGCCGCGAAGGCGTAGCCCTGGCCGTAGGCAACGCGGATCGGCGGCGTTTGGCCGGTGGAATCTTCGATCTTGCGGCGCAGACGGCGGACGATGACGTCCAGATTGCGGTTGCTGTTCTCTCCCTGGCCATCCATGCGCGCCACCAGTTCGGCACGCTCGCACACTCGCCCGTCATATTCGGCCAGCGCCGCCAGGAAGCTCATTTCCTTGGTGGTCAGTTGTACGCTGGTTCCGGCCGGGTCGGTCAGGGTCCAGCTCAGGCGGTCCAACCGCCATTTGGCCGTTTCCGCATCGCCCGCCGGGGCAGGGGCGGGCTGGCACGGCGTGGCCGGGGGGGCGGCTTCCGGATCAAGCCGCCGCAGCACGCTGCGCAGGGTGGCATCGATCTCGCGCAGGCTGGCATGCTTGACCAGAAAGGCGTCGGCGCCCCGGTCCAGGGTATCGACGCGATGTTCCGGGGCGCCATAGGCGGTCAGCATGATGATGCCGGGGGTCAGGCCGCGCGTCGCGCGGATGCGCTCCACCAGTTCACGGCCATCACCGTCGGGCAGGCCGATATCCAGGATGATCGCCGCGAAATCGTGTTCGGCCAGCAGCTCCTCGACCTCGCGACAGGTGGCGGCACCCAGGGAGGTATATCCCTTGAGCTGGAGATAGGACACCAGATCGCTACGCAGGTTATGGTCGTCCTCGACCACTAGGATCTTCTGGGCCATGGTTCCTTTCCTTCTTCTCAGGCGATATGAATTGCCAGAATCACCTCGGCGCCGCCATCGGGGGCATTACGCACCTCCAGGCGGCCGCCGTGGCGGGCGGCGATGGTGTTGACGATATGTAGGCCTAGGCCAGTGCCTTGTTGAGCCTTGGCGTTGTCGGCACGGAAAAAGCGTTCGCCGACGCGGCGCACCTGGTCGGGCGGGAAGCCGATACCGTGGTCGCGGACCCGCACCACCGCATGGCCGCCCTGGCGGCTGACCGTGATTTCGACCCGGGCTTCCGGCGGCGAGTATTTCAGGGCGTTGTCCAGAACGTTGATCACGGCGGTGGACAGCATCTCGCGGTCGCCGCTGACCGGGATCGGCTGTTCGGCGCAATGCAGGCGCATGCGGTCCGGACCGTGTTTCTCGGCCAGGGTGACCATGGTGTCGGACACGATGCCGGTCAGATCCAGAACTTGGCTTTGTCCGCTTTCCAGGCCTGCGCGTTCGGCGGTCAGCAGGTTCTGGATCAGCGCGTCGACGCGGGTCACCGTGGCGCGCACCGTTTCCAGCCGGTTGGCGACGGCTTGCGGCGGATCGGGTTGCAGCGTCTCGATCATTTCCACCGCACGGCCGATCACCGCCAGCGGCGTGCGCAGCTCATGCCCCAGGATGTGCAGGAATTGCCGCAACTCAGCTTTCAGCCTGCGTTCCGCCGCCAAATTCTCCGCCTGCTTCTGCAGATCGCTCGACAGATAGCTGCCGACGATGATCAGGATGCCGTAGAAGAACAGGGTGTTGGTCAACGTCACTTCCAGGAAGAACAGCGACCGGATGGGGTCCGAGATCACATAGCGCGGATCTGGATGATACAGCGACAGGGCGCAGCGGCCGAACAGCAGGACCACATGCAGGATAATGCAGGTCAGCATGAAATTGCGGGCGACCGGCGCCACCTCGCGCGACCGCCGGATCACCAGACCGGTGGCGGTGAAGGGCAGGGCCAGAAACAGGGTCGCCACCACCACCCGCGCCTTGACCTGATCGGGATCGAACCATTGAACGCCTTCCCAGAACACCAAGGTCAGGATGGCGATGATCAGCGGCGCCCACAGATGCGGCCTGCGTCCGAAGAACGCGGATATTCCCCCGGCGATCAGGCTTTGCGCGGGCAAGGCCAGCACGTTGTGCAGGGTGACCAGATGGGGATTTTGCGCGCCGATGAAGAACAGCGACAGCGTCGACAGCAGATGGCCGGACGCAATCATCCACAATCCCGGAATGTTCCGCTGCGTCTTGTACAAAAGAAAGGCGATAAAGCAATTCGCCGTGGTCACACACAGCATGAAGACAAGTGACGTTGGCGTATCGAGGGCAATCATTTTTGAAAAATCTGCCAATCTATGTCGAAGGTATTGGTTTGCGTGGTGTCAGTTTTTGAAAGAATTCGACGGAAACCAGTATATTTGATCAATAATTTATAGGTTTAACGTCCTGCTGCGTCGAGAGCTTTGTCGGTTATATGTTTCAGCTTGTTTCGCAATCTTTGATGGTGACCGTCCGTGCTTGCGGGTTTCATTCTTCTCCTGGCGCCGTTCGCGTCACGGCATGACGGTCAGTCGCTGACTGATGCGCTGCCTCCGGTCATGATGCTCCCCGAAGATTCTTTGCGGTTTGGTGAAAAAGACCGTTGACGGTTTTTGCGTGCGGGCCTATAACCCGCGCCTCGCCGCTGCGGTGGCGGGCCGGAGCGTCAGACAGCCGGTGGGTTTGAACGAAAGTTCGGACGGTTCAAAAAAGAGTTTGACGCGGTTGGGGGTCTCCTGTAGAACCCCGGCCTCCCGGAGAAGCAACGGCGACGTTGTTTTGAAGGAAAAGCGGAGGT
>Ga0209373_10000714_pt1 | contig 47605 bp, 38 predicted proteins | sample Higcelweek5metaG_FD_187173 | JGI IMG/M metagenome (GOLD analysis project Ga0209373, IMG submission 187173) | Freshwater pond sediment microbial communities from the University of Edinburgh, under environmental carbon perturbations - High... | ecosystem: Environmental > Aquatic > Freshwater >... | reverse complement strand
GGATAATTCGCGCCAGAGCTCGATCTTCTTTCCGTTTTCATCGATATGCAGATGGGTGACACGCCTGTCCTGATCAGAAGAGACCCTCCTGACGTATTTTTTGGCAACCAGCTTATCAACCAGTACTGTGGTGGTCGGTTTTGTCACCTTGAGTTCCCTGGCCAGCTCAGTGATCGTGGGATTATGCAGCTTGACGATGATCCTCATGCACTGCAACTGTTTCTGAGTCAGATCGTCGAGGTCGGATTCACTGATCGTATCGGTCAGAATTTGTTCAACCAGGTCTGAAATGTATGTAATGGCATCAGTGAGATGAGACATGGTCATGGTTTGTTTTTCACGAAAATAGTTAGAAAGATCAAACAAAACAAAATTACCTGTAGAGCGGGGAAACTAGTAGGTGTAATTCATCTGACCTTTGCCGTCGACATTGACAACATTGGCTTTGATCCACACTTCAATTTTGGTGTTGTGCCAAAAACTGGTTTTGAGATCGCATTTCAATTCCTGGCCGGCTTTCACGTTTGACCAGTGGCCGCCACCTCCATCACTGGATTTCACGGTGATGTCGTAAGTAGCGTCAGGGTTCTGGATTACGGCAGTGATATGAATGGTTACTCCTGCCCCATATTTATCCAGGGAATAGTAATACTCTCCCTGAGCATTCAGGTGAAAATTGATGGGAATCGACCCGCTTCCCTTTAAGTTTGCAGGCGCCGGTTCCAGAGTCATTTTATTGGCTTTAGCAGCAGCTAAATTTTTGCTCAGGTCAGTCTGTACTGACTCAAACATCGAATTAAACAGTTTTTCCATAGTTGAACGATTTTAGATGAGTAAAGTATTGGTTGCTCTACAGGTAATTTCACTACATGACGGTGGAGCCAATCCGGCAGATGCCCTGATACAGGCAAATAACCGGTGTTTGCCACCCGTTCAAATTCAAATTATGTTCCCGATTTGCAACGAAAAGCTGCGTTGCCTTACCCTAAAAGTCCGCTATGGTTCAAATCCGCTGAATGCTATAAAATCCAGGAATAGAAGATTAAAGGTATAAAATGTATCTTGATGAATAACAAGCCGGTAGAATTTATTTTCCGGATTGTTCCAGGATGATCTTCACTACATCATAGTTTACGGCACCGAATATGTTTTCAATTTGATTGGTAAAATCCGAGTCGTGGCTCATAATGGCATCCTCAATCATAAATACCTTATAATCATGATTATTGGCGCCGATGTAGGTGGCCAATACACAACCGACAGCGCTTAATCCAACCAGAAACAGCGTATTACACCCATTTTCTTTGATCACTTTATCGAGATCAGTCTTATTAAAGCCATCGGGATAATTTTTAATGACCCAGGGGTCATCAGGCAGGATTTTAACAGTGGTTGGAAACTCAAACAGCTCGGTACCCTGTTTGGGTCCGAACTCTTTGCCTTCATGATAAACCCGGATAATCGGACAGCCATGGCTGCGGAACAGATCGATATAATTGTTGATATAGATCAGGCCCATGGTTCTGTCCTTTTCCGGGATTATGGGTAAAAACTGGTTTTGGATATCGATGACTAGCAGAGCCGGTTTTACCGGAACCACAGACGTCTTTTGAGCTTGTGAGAACGATTGTTCCGAACAAATTACGAGCAGGAATGCCAGAATAACAGTTATCTTTTTCATAGTAGTAGAATGGGTTAGTATGTAGGTTTTAAAAATCCATTGAGTTAATTTGCCATGATTCAGCCTGTTGACTGGTAAAATCAAGGCAGATTGAATAAAGTTACAAAAGGGAAATCAGATAACAAGGGGTGGAAGGGGGAAAGTCTTGAAAAACGCTATCCAGCTTTCATGAACTCAACAAACTGTTCACTTAGTCAATTGCAAACAGGACGTTCATTGGGATTTCTTGGAAGCGGAATATTGGATTTATCAAGCGATTGGAAACCATATTGAACATAAGTCCATCAATTTAGACAAGAATATCTTCACGGATAAGACCTGATAATCAGGGCTTATGCCAAAAATGTTTTCTCGAATGCTGCATCTTACATAAAGACAATCCATTGGCTTCAATGTGCAATCCGTCGTCGTTGGAATCTGCCATATTGTGAGTTGCACCCAGAAGTTCAATATACCGAGGCTTACAAAGTGCACATTTTAATTGGTATGCATGTAATATACTTTCCCGGAGTAATTACTAATGTAATCATACCTTAACATGTCTTGTCAGAGAATGTCGCCGGGCCTGATCTTTGTTATCTCCAGATAAAACCAGTTCAGAATCATATTGAAGGTTTGGTCTAATCAAAGTCATTTCTTCCGCTAAAACTGAAAAACAAAGGTCTTTTGGGTGATCCTGAATGATGAATACAGACCAGGCAGCTAAATATTTTCCAGGAACTATTCTTCTTAAGTATATTAGGGGGACTTGATTTCCCATAGTTTCTGAGCCCTAATTATCCCAATGGTTGATATCCATCCCTCAGTTACTATACCTTATCAGTCCATATTGATCGAAAGCTTCCGTATAGTGACCATCCGAAATCGTTATTATGAATATTGGTCGTTCCATCCCTGCCGGATTCCATTTCCTTTGAGGTCTTTGTAAAGTTATCCGCTAATTATAATAGATAAGGCCGTCCGATAGGACATTCCTCGGGCTCACGCCCTCATACAAATCCAACTAGCTCTTGAGCTGGTCGAATGCTGCTAATCTTAGAGTGTTTTGGGACATGATAGTTACCTTAGATTGAAGTAAAGATAATGCAAAATTTAGCAGTGGCCACTGACGATCTTTAATGTTATGTTCGGTCTGTTTCCCTGATTGCAAAGGGTATAGTCTGAAAGTTGATAAAAGGGCTGTTTGAGACAGACGGATTTACAAGGAGATCAAGCAATAGCTGATAAATGGCATTATTGTTGCTTTTCCAGAAGTTTTCGTATAGTTAAATTGCAAAGATTCAAAATATTAGTCTTTTTTCTTGGCTGTGATAATAATAATTGCTATTTTTAAAACAACATGTTTTGGGCTTATAAATAAAGCACAAACCTAACCTAAGATTCTGTTTATGTCCAATTAAAAAAGTGTTATTTATGTGGTTTAGTTGTGTTCATAACAACTGGTCATTTGAACTCCAAGGAAGTCACTTCTTTGCTCAAAGTACTATGGATTTGATTCTGGAATTTGACATATCCAAATATAAATAATTTTAATATTATGAAAACAAAGATTTTAATTATCACATTATTTATTTCGATTTTGGTTGCATGTAAAGCAAAGCAAGAACAATCTCTGAATATCGGTTATATTCCGATTGCCGAATGTGCACAACTATATGTAGCACAGCAACTTGGCTTATTCGAAAAATACCATATAAAGGTTAACATGATTCCGCTGGCTGGCGGTGCGAAGATACTGAATGCACTAAATTCAAAAGATGTTGATGTCGGATTTACCAATGTTTTGTCATTGATAATGCATAAGAGCCAAGGTTCTGATTTCTATTCTATTTTTGGTGGAACATATGAGACTCCTTCAAATCAAAATCATGCTTTATTAATTACGGGTAAAAATAAGTCCTTGAGTGCAGATGATTTCAAAAAAGGTACTATACTCGCCTTAAACACTAATAAGAACATAGAAGAATTGATGTGTAAGAAATATTTTAAATCAAAAGGAATAAATTGGGATGATATCCGGACGATTGAAGTGGATTTCCCCAAAATGCTACCGATGCTGGAGTCTGGTCAAATTGATATTTGTTCGATTGTCGAACCATTCATTACTATAAGTTCTGGAAATCCAAAGATTAGCAGATTGGACAATCAGTACCTTGCCACAACGAAACAATGTTTAGTTGCAACATATGCAAGTTCCAATGAAATAATCGGTAAAAAGAAACAAGCTCTATTGAAATTTATACAAGCAATGGATGAAGCTACTGACTTCATTAATAACAATGAAACACAAGCAAGAAATATTATTGGAAATTACACAAAAATTCCCACGGAGTTGCTGTCACGAATTGGACTATCGAAGTTTGAAAAAAACATCAAAGAAGACGATATAATTGCTTTACTAGAAAGTATGAAAGAGTATAAGTATATTTCAATGGAAGCTAATGTTTCTGCAAAAGCTATTATTTGGAATGAGTGATCTTTTCTTTCATGTATTTCTTTGTAATAATCGCATAAATATTAAATGTCATGTTAGAAACAAATAAATTGTCTTTTTCAAGAAAACATAATTCCAAAACTGTAATTAGTATCCATGATCTTGACCTAAATTTTTCAAAGCAGGAAATTGTTAGCATTATTGGACAATCTGGGGTTGGCAAATCAACAATTGCAAGTTTGTTATCGGGACTAATAACGCGATATAGAGGCAGTGTTTTGCTTGACGGGAAAAGAGTAACTCAGCCTGCTTCTGCTCTTTCATATGTATTGCAAGATTACCGCAATGCAGTTTTCCATTGGTTAACAGTTAAAGAAAACATCTTTTTAGGATTTGAAAAACCTACAAATACGAATAGGTCTTTTACTTTTGAGCAAGTTATTGATATATTATCAATAGATCAGGATCATCTAGAAATGTCGCCATCGAAATTAAGTGGAGGCCAAATACAGAAAGTACAGATTGCTAGGGCTCTTCTTACAGGAAGTGAATTTATTATTTTTGATGAACCTATGTCTTCTTTAGATATGAAGTTTTGCAATGATCTACAGAATATTTTTATTAAGCTTAGTCAGGAATATAAAGTTGGAATTATTCTTATTACTCATAATATCGATCAGGCTGTATATCTTTCTGACAAGGTATTTGCAATTAAACTTGATGCGAATAAAAAACTCATTGTAGAAAAATTTATCGGTTATTCTCATAAAACAGAGGATCTTCCAACGGCACATCTCGAAGAAGAGTACAACTCTTTGTATTTTAAAATTTATAATTATCTATTCAATGAAACTGAAAATTAAAAAAGAGACCATCATTTCCGTCTTTGCGGTCCTCAGTATTTTATTGGTAACTGAGATGGTAATTAGAATGTTTTGGCCGCATCATCGGTATATAATTAGCCCAGTAAATATTCTTGCATCTTTCCCTTTAGCGATAAAAGAGGGTTTTTTTAATCATTTTTTCTCTACAATTGGGAGAACCCTTTGTGGCTTCCTGATCGCTTCGATATTAGGCGTTTTTTTAGGTGTTATATTAGGAAGAATTAGATGGCTGAGGCTTATTCTTTCTCCATTTATTGATTTTTTCAGGCCACTACCAAGTTCAGCTATTATTCCTGCAGCTATGATGATTATCGGCCTAAATGAAATGACCTACCTTTTTGTTATTGTTTTTGGCGGCATTTGGCCAATCCTGATTAATACCATAAGCGGAGTAAAAGATGTAGATGCCACCTCAAAATTTGCAATTGAACAGCTTGGCCTAAAGAAAAAGAAACTTTTGACTCTATTCATCCTTCCTGAAGCAGCACCTGAGATATTCACTGGGCTAAAAATCAGTTTATCTATATGTCTTATACTCGCGGTTACTGCCGAGTTAATAGTCGGTGTCCAAGATGGTGTTGGTCGTTTTATCAAGGATGTCGAAAATGGAGGTAATTATAGTTTGATGTTTTTCGGCATCTTGATGGTCGCATTACTTGGGTTTTTATTAAATACAATATTTTCCTACATTGAGAAAAATAGTCCATGGTTAAAGCATAAATTTTCTGAAGGAGAAGACTATGATGAATAAGCAGTTTCCCTATACTTTTATTAGCCCGGATTTTCATAATAAATCCGATAAATCTTGGTATTTGTTAAAAATGACAATGAAAATCAATAACCAAAAAAAGATATTTCCAAACCTTATTGTTATTTTTCGAGAGATTGGATACACCGATAATGAAAGAAAGTTGATCGGAATAGGTAGATCATATATGCCACTAAATCTTCTATCACTTGGAATCATATTAAGATGCATATGCTTATTTAAGCCAAAACCACTTGGTTTGGTTCTCAAAGAAAGATTCGGTGATAGACTAAAAATTGTAGTTGAATCAACCGAGAACAAAAAAATGTTTCTTTACCCATATTGGCTCAAAGAAGAAGTTGTAACTACATATAAAAGAGTGATACAACTTGATCGGAAGAATATTGCCGCAGTTGAAGAAGTTTTTAAAACAAATAGATATGAATAATAATTCAAAACTTCTTTTTAGATGCATTCTATTGATTACTAGCTTAACTTGGTCCTATGAACCACAAGCTTTGGGTAGTATGCCTTATTGTCAAGATTCAATTGACGATAATTTAAGCATATCCTCATGCATTATTGAGGATAGCACGTTTCGCGACTTAAGTCCCAATTTTAAACTTAATAATGTGTTATACAAGAATAGCACTATACAGATGGCCGAATTTCTTACAAAAGATACGGTCAATACATGTGCAATCACTAATAGTATAATTGACCTTTCATTTCTGACTTGCACTATTGATAGTCTCATATTAAATAATTGTGAAATAAAATCACTTCAGTTTAATAGTTGTAAGATTAATCATTTGGAAATTAGGGATTGTAATGTCCGAATGCTTAAAATTCTTAATGTCGAATCACAAATGCCTTCTTTAAGTCATTTTAAGCTGATAGGTGGTAAAGTTGTTGAAATGATAGTTTTTGGAGTTGAAGTAAACGACATGGAAATTGGGCAATGTACTATGGGTTTGGCAAAATTTGAGAATTGCTCGCTGAATTCCTTTAAGCTATCAGAATTGAGTTTCTTAAGTAATTCAAAAATTTCATTCGATAATTCCACACTTGTTTTACCTGATATAGAAACAAATAATTTGGATTATTTCGATTTTATTAAAATGAGATGGCCACGGAATTTCAAATTGAAAAATGAAGTTGATGGTCGAAAGGACCTGTTCGGAGAAACGATTAACAGGCATAAACTCGAACAAGCTCGTGACATATATTTTTTTATAGCTGAACAAGCAAGAATAAATGGGCTGAAAGAAAAGGGTCGATTTTTCGAATATAGAAAAAAAGAAATGGAACGGTTTTTGCTTACTGATGCATGGACAAAAGGTCGATACTTTTTCGAAAAATATTTTGGTGGTAAATATGGGCAATATCCTGATTTTATTATCTTGGTTTTTTGTGTAATTTGGGCTCTTTTTACTTTTATTTATTGGTATATTAGTAGCACGAATAGAGGATGGGCTTTGGTTTGTCAAAAAGACTTTTATAAGAATACAGAAGTAATGAAAGCACCACATTTTATTCACAGGTCTGATACGGATTTTGCTTTTGCACAGATAAAAACTTTGTGTACTTATAGTCTTGATCAATTATCCTTACTGGGATTAAATAGAATAGGGATTACTGGCCAAAAAAGTGATGCGACAACAATCATCCCAATAGGTATTGGATATTTGGTGTCAAAAATTGAAAACGCTATTGGGTTAATATTGATTTTTAATTTTATTCAAGGAATAATATACTTATTATAATCGTAATTTTCTCCAATATTCAAGATAGACCTAATGAAAAGCTTACGTGCTTTTCAGGCATTATTTTAAGTTCTCTTTCGGAAGCAAAACTCTGATATGATTGCTGTCCTTAGCTCGTAAATAGTTGGGCAAAATTTGTAAATTATAATAAGAAGCTTACATTTTCTCATGAATACGATTTTGTAAATGATCAAGACAAGCACTCCCTCCCAAAAAAGTCGGATTTGCCTCTTGCCGCTTGCATCCGGCTTATTCAAAGAATCTGTTTAACAAATTCTTACTAGTCGGTGTGTCCATAATAGTTCAAAACCTCCCCGGCTCTCTGGGTGATAAATGGATTGGGCATTCCAGATTCCCCAACCGATACCACCATATTGCTGATTTTACGTTCCAGGTACCAGGTGCCATCTGCCTGCTGTTTTGATTGTAAAAGACCAATCGCCTGGTCCAGTTCTGCTGAATGAACTTTCTCCCGTTTCATTAACCAAAGTAATTCCAGGAGGCAACTTTTATACATGTTGGGAAATGTCAACTGGTCAATTTTGTCAATCATGATTTTTTCCGGATTGTTCGAACTGTAACAAACCTGATGCTTTAATATAAATCGTATGCAGTTGTCTTTTAATTCGATAATCTCCCTGGTTCTGAACTGATCTGGTAAAAAGGATATTCCTTTCAGCAATTTAACAATTCCCCAGTAACAAGAGTGTTTTCCGTAACAACTTGTGTTTGAGCAGAATTTGTTTTTAGGTTCTGCATAAGTTCCATCATCAAATCGCTGATAGTTGCTGAAAAACTCCAGTGCTCTCAAACTTCTTGGGTCGGGTTCCCTATTGAAATAGCTATCCAGATAAATGACATTTCCATTCAAACAGGGAATTGGAAAATGAGCTTTTTTTAAAGAGTATATCCCAAAATCCGGGTCGAAAAAATGATTTTTAATTTCATCGAGGGCTATCCTGACACGTGGTTCATCTCTGTCTGTTTCCAGATCGGCCAAAAGAATTAACGTCCATAACGAAGCCTTGAAATTGGGTACATAATGCAGATAATGAGGGAAATGCTTATCAGTTTCGGGTAATAATTTCCAAAAGCCATTATTATCCTGAGCCTTAAATATCCGGTCAATAATATTCTGATGGTATTCCGACTGCATTTTACTGAATCGTCTTGATGATTTTGCCTGGGATTCCTGGAGGTTTTACGAGATTGTTTTCTTATTGATTTTTCGGTCTTCCTTTACCCAATCCTGATAATATTTCCTGGAATAGGTTCCCGGTGATGCATGGTCACCTTCCTGAAAATCAAAGGATACGTATTCAATCCCCCGCAGTTCCGTTAAAGTAAAGGTGACTGAAACCATGAACTTAAATGCTCCCGATGAACCCATTTGTTGGGACAGATATTCCGGATCTTTTATCCGGATGAAAATCGTGTCGTGCGAGATTTTTAAGAAGTCGAGGAAGACCTTATTGTTGTAAGCTGCATTGATCATCCCGATCAGCTTCTCCTGCGTTAAGGTATCCTGATCGACCTTAGCTGTTTGTACAATGCGCTCAGTATTCATATCATAATCCCAGATAAGACTGCCAATTTCATCATCCTCCCGGGTAGCATCAGCCAGACTATCCGCATTCTGAGGCGGCATTGAATTTGCTGTTGTTGGTTTCACCGAGCCGGGCTGACCGGAGTTGTTCACATTCCCTTTGTGATGACAGCTCACTAAAATCAGCGACAGCAGAACAATTCCGGAGATTTTTAATTTTTTCATGCTATTTATTTTTTGTCCGTTTCCTTGTGCACCGACAAGGCCTTCCCTTTTTCGCCCATAAAAAAAGCGATCAACACAACGTCTTCTGTGCCGTTATTGGTTCCGTTATGAAAAACGTTGATTACCTCTGAAATCGTTGAATTTTCCTTAAACCCGAAGCTTTTGCCACCTTCTACCTCAACGGTCAGAGCGCCTTTTAAAACATAGGCAAACACCGGAAATTCATGTTTGTGCCATCCGGTCGATTTCCCTGGCGGGATGGTTATTTTCGACATCGTAACCTCGTCATTCTGAAATTGAGGATAGTGGATTTTCTGTCCGGTGGAGGTGGTATCGGTCTTCAGTAAAGGCTCAATAATCAGTGAATTATTGTATTGAGCTTTCCCTGCCAAACAGAAACAGGTTAAAATAATTGTTATGGCTAATTTTTTCATCATTTTCATACGGTTATATCTCATTGAAATACTCGGCGTTAATTTCATTTTTCGTAGTGATACCGGCAGCTATAGATGATTATTCTTTCCTTCTGAACCTGATAGACCAACCGATGTTCCTGATCAATCCGGCGTGACCAGTATCCCGATAAATCACCTTTCAAAGGTTCCGGTTTTCCTTTGCCCTCAAAGGGTGTGCGTTGAATATCCCTGATCAGTTCTTTGATTTTTTTTAGCATACTTTTATCATCCACAAGCCAAGAGGTGTAATCCTCCCACGAATTCTTCGAGAATAGAATAATCATTTCGTTTCGATCAGGTCTTTGGTGAATCCGGCGCCACTTTTTATCTGTTGAATCGATTCGTATAACCGATCAGCATTTGCCTTTGAACTCAACAAATGAACCGTTTCCATGATCGAGTTATACTCATCCATTGAGATCAGTACAGCACCATTCCCGCTTCCTCTTTTGATGATCAGAGTCTCGTTGTTTTCCTCAACCGTGTCCAGGAATTTCTTTAATCCGGTCCGGAATTCAGTATAATTTGCCGCAATCATATCAGTACATAATTAAGTTATCAATCAGGTACAAATATACGTACTTTTTGTCAGGTGCCACCCCGATTAGTCAGGATATAAAATCAGCCTTAATACTTTCGATTAGTTTTTCATCGATCCCCAGTTCCCTTGCATAGTCCTCAAATTTGGCAACAGCCTTGACGGCTGTATCTATTAAGGTTTTATAGTCATGAATATCGTTATTTAAACCGACTGTTTCCAAATCTTCACGGGTAATGTCCTCGTTTTTACCATTCACGGTTAATGAATGCCTGTTGGAATAAGCGGGAGCACTCTGATCTACGCTGTAAGTCAGATCATACGCAGGAGATAACCGCCAAGCTCCATCCCGGTTCATGCAAAATGAAAAATTCTTGGAATGGTCGTCCACATTCCGGGCAATAACATTAAAAACCATCCGCAGGTACTGTTGTTTATGATCTTCGTAGGGCAGATTTAGTTGCCGGATTACAGCAAAAACATCTTCATAACAATCGCTGGTTGGCGATATTGCGGCCAATGTTTGAGTATGAATCTTGCCATTCCCGTTACGGTCAAATCGTTGAGTAAGAAAATGTGTTACCCCACCGTATGTTTTCAGTTCTGACTGCATCATAACAATTCCTGCATCCATTGCCATCAGGTAATAAACATATTCGAGCTTAGCAAAGGGATACGACGAATTGTCGTCGTATTTAAGAATATAATGCTGAAAGCCCTCGGGGATTAATTCCTGACCCGACCGAACTTCTCCGGTCTCTTTATTCAAAGCGACAATGGCTTTCGGGCGCTTGCCTCCCGGAGAAGTGCTTATCCTTACTAAATCCTGCCATAAAATGGAGTTATCCTGATTTAAAACCGTAGTTTCTTTCTCATTCAATACTTGCCTGGCAAAATCATACAGCTTCTGCACATCAACTGAAAAATCCGTGTCATCGCCCAGTTTCTGCGCCGGTTCATATTCCAGTGCTCCTATTGCCCGGCTTCCGATAAAGGAAAGATGATCAACTGGATTTGTCCTTTTTGCCGGAATATTATGGTCCCGCAACCATGCCCTGAAAAGAGCATTGCCCCATTTATCAGGCAATGAATCTGCAATCATCGGAGGCAGCCCCTGATAAAGTTTGCCCTTGTCCCCTGTCCAAGGAAATAGTTTGTTGCTGCGGGGAGAGAATATGGACATGGTTAACGGGGCAATGTCTAGCCCTTGTTTAAGGAATGAGGAATCGTATTCAAAAACAGCCACACCCGCTTTCTGGTCCCAGGAAAGATAACCGACATCAAACCCCCATAATTTGACCTTTACTACATTGGTATCCATATTCTATTTCCGGCTTTGTTTTTTAAACAGTACCCGTGGACTTACGGGCAATTCCGGTAAAGGCTTTTCAATTTCCTCCAGACAGTCAATCGCCCGGAGCAATTTGATGAATGAAGCCATTGTAATCCCCGTTGATGAGCCGTTCTCAAAAGAACTTATGGTAAATATGCTTAACCCGGATTTTTCAGCAACATGTTTCTGGGTAAATCCCATTCGCTTCCGGTAATCGCTATAGCGTTTCCCTAATTCCCGGATAATCTCACTTCCTGCTTTTTCGTATAACTCGCTGTACATATCTTCACTTGCTTTGCTTAGCAAATATAGATAAATCTATAATAACGACAAAATTTGTATAAAATTACAGATAAATCTATACTTAACGGGGATATGGGTGTACGTTCAGGTGTACAAACATCCCCGAAACAAAATAGCTAACCCGATCAAGTGTGAAATGCAGCTGTATTATTTTCCTAAAAACCGATTTGCCCTGTTTTCGGCATTCTCACGCAGGTTATAATAGTAAAACGGGATATCAAAGCTATGATAAACACCCAGGCCCATTTTGGAGGAATGCTTAAAGGCGATGCTGTCGTTCACACTGCTGCAGATCAATACCCCTTGCGCTAAATCGATACGGGCATCGGCGAGATTCATGACCTTCGTAAAATTGTTGTTTTCATCGAACCATAACGAGCCCAGACTTTCCGTGGCCGGGGCCAGTGTTTCGTCGCGTTTCCAGTTGATGGGATTGATCACCAGCCCAATATTGTCCGACACCACGATATTTGTTCCGGGAGCCACTTTCGGCGACTGGGTATTGTAGGAGATGATCACGCCGGTATCGTCGGGCCCTTCAGCAAACTTAAGGTGTTTGTTTTCCGCCATGAATTCAGCCGTTACCGGATAACCGATCACATAAGCGGCGATCATTTTTGCATAAACCTCAGGGTGTTCCGTCATATATTCCGAAAGGAGGAACAACATCACGTTAGCGCCCTGTGAATGCCCGACGATCATAAAGGGACGTCCGTTGTTGAGGTTTTTTATGTAGTAATCAAACGCTGCGGCAGCATCTTTGGCAGGAACATTTTTGATGATCTCCCAACGTTGTTCTTCAGATGAAGTCAGGGTTTTTACCGCATTTGACTGCCGGTAGTAAGGCGCATATATATTCCCCACCGTTTCGAAAGCGGTTGCCTGCTTACTGTAGGCATACGCTGAGCCTTTGAGCATACTGGGGTCGTCGATTTCACAGTATAGGGGATTTGTCACGCTATCCGGCGACCAGGCTGTGGGATAGAGGTAAAAAACATCCACCTGTTTTTCAGGGTTTGATGTCAATTTCAACCAATGACTGGTCACCGAATAATCGGTCACATCTGCAGTTTCAGGATCCTTGCTGCAACTCGTGGCAAACACGATCAGTAAAACAAAAGCTGCACAAAAGCATGAATTTTGAAGGATATTTTTCTTTTTCATATCAGATAGATTCGTTTAGTTATGGCAAGATAGGGGATATTTATTGATTAATCTCTCTGCATCTTCCTTTCGCCCAGATATTTTACATTTTAAAGGGAAACATCAGTCAGTGGCATGTTTGACGACGGGCGATTTTTGATAATACAACTTGTCACTATCAATTATTCTCCATCTTTTAAGTAGCTTGGTCTTAAGCTCAGATTCCTGAGGGTTCTCAATGATTGTCCAGGATAAAACAGTACAACTATCGTCAATTTTTACAAGGGGTTCAGTTGAACCGGCAATTTGCGAAATGGCATTTCTCTCACAACTATTTTCATCAAATCCAGGTTTATCCGAATTTGTAAAGACAAATATTACCAAAATCACTAAGGGTAAATACCAATATCTTTGCCGTTTTGAGAAATTATTCAGGATATATAGGGTTGTTTTTCCGAATATATACATCAAGCTTAATGTTATTGGAATGATTGTATCATATCTCAGAATATATGGACGATAGTCCCGATACCCGCCTAAAGGCAATAACGCTATGTAAATCAGTGTAAAAAGGCCAATCCATTTAAAGGTTTTCAGAATTATTTTCCCTTCCGGAGTATTAAATTTGTAGTGAATGATTAAGGTATTGATGATTAAAATGATAAATAATACCGGGAACCCTAATTTTTGCATAAACGTATAATATATCCCTTCGGGCAATCTCGAATACAAAACCGATAAAGGCATTTTACTGCTGGAATCCACGGAATCATACCTGCCCAGGAATAGCGAATACAAGGAGAAAACGCATACAGGTATCAAATAGAAATAATACTCTTTGGGAATACTTTGAAAAACTGATTTCAGCTTGTTAAATCTATTTTCGCCAGCTGGGTTGTTAAAGTTTCGGGAGAAATGATATAGAAAGATCAATAGACTAACCACTAACGATATCCCGGGGTTTAATGGTCCGCTTAAGCTGGATATCAACGCCAGGGGAATCCATAAATATTTTAAATATTTCATTCCTTTTAATTCAAAACCATAAAAATGTTTCAAAAAAAGTGGAGCAAAATAGATCAGGATAAATAGAGTCGGAAGTGCATAGAAAAAGGTATAGGTGGTCGATGGGTCGATAATTCCCATATAACCGCGATATCCATTTGTCTGAAATAATGGCGTAATTAAAATTGCCGCCAGCAAAAATTTAAATTTGAAAATACTCCCTGAAACCGAGAGGGCGAGCAAAAAGATGAGTAAAACCTGAATGATAGTCTTAGCGAATGCACAAGATAAATAGGCACTATTAATGGGGGTGGTGAAGTTTTGAAGAAATAGCGGAACACTGTTGAAATACTGATAAAAAGCCCAGTGACTAAAAAATTTGTTGGGATTGGGATAGGGGGTATGTTCTTTGAAAACATTCAATCCCAATGGGCTATCAAGAATTGGTTTTACATCGTCAGCCGGAACAATCCCTGCAGCCATATCCCCATCAAAAGGGGTATGATAAAACTGTAAAAATGAATATCCAATGTCAACAAATAACAGCGTGATTAATAATAAAATGACTGTTTTTTTAATCATTTGATAAGGGCTTGAAGTCAATAACAGATCTAAGGACCTTAACCGAATCTTGCAATTCCTTTAGTAATTCATTCTTCTGCTCAAATCGCTTAGCATTTTTTGCAACAACTGAATTCTGCTCTAACTCCTTCTCTCTGAATACGTTTTTAATATGTCTGGATATTACCGACTTATCCCTTCCAAACAAATCAACCATTTGATTTAGACTTAACCAAACCGTTTCATTTTCCAATTGAACAGCTATCTCAGTCTTTCCATCCTCTAGCTGATATATCTCAATATTTGTTTCCATTAACACTAAACGATTTTCATAAAGGTACAAAACAAAACAAAACCTTATACCTTCCCAACTTTCAACCACTGGGTAGTAATTGAGTTGGATGAAATGAAGCTTAAACATCAGTTTTTCACATGCACACTCTGGTTATGCTGTAATTGTTTTAAATGCGATTAGTCCGAGAAGTATCACAAGAATGAGTTTCAGATACCGTACCATCCTTGTTGCGCCGGTATATTGTCGCAATGCATTTTCCCTGGTTATTTTTGTCGGATAACTGAATACGTGAGGGAATTTATTAAGGATAGTCATGCCGACAAACAGAATGGTTGCGATCAACGGAATGATCAGCATGTTTGTTCTGCCTCCAAATCCGTCGGCTTTTCCCGCAATATTGAAGTGGGTCGGAATAGTGTCAGGCAGGTTTGAATAGCTTGAAATTACAAGAGCCCAAAGAGTTAACAGCCCAAGCCAGCCGATTATTTCAACGGCTTTGTCCGTTGTCGTCAGCGGTATCTTCATTCTGGGTCTTTCCATACTTTTCAATTTCTCAGGTTTTACTGCGATTTTGTTTTGGGTATAGCGTTAGTTGTACCAGGATTAAAAGTACACGATTCTTTCAAAAATCCGCTTTTCTTCTTCATACCGGTAAGTTTAATCGTTGTTTATAAACTTACCCGGTGATCCGAATTTTATGGAGTACTATGACTCATTATCTTTTAACCAATTTTTTTACAATAAGGCCTTTGCCGGATGTAATCATTGCCAAATAGACTCCTTCTGTCAATAAGCTAATCGAAATATTCTCATGGTCCACAACCACTTTTGTAAATTGAACTTTGCCGTTCAAATCAAAAAGTACAAGCTTCGCAGTACCTTCAATACCATCAATATAAAAACCATCTGTAACCGGGTTGGGATAAATTTTTATCTTTTCATTTTGGAGGACTATGACTCCGGCTTCGATTCCGGCTTCTTGCGTTACAGTAATTGTCTGAGAAGTAATGCCAGCTCCCGAAACAATAACCCATGCTGTGCGCGTTGAGATCGTTGAATTTGCCTGTACAGTTAATGTTACTGTACCATTGCCGGTTGTTACAGTGTTTGGATTTACAGCAAGCCAGGTTTGGTCAGAATACGCAATCCATTGGGTATTAGAAGTAATTACCACAGTTGTTGTGCTACCCTCTTTAGGTACGAGAATAGAATTGGTTTCTATGGAGATTTCGAGTGGAAGCAAATCATCTGCAATATTGACAAAGTCTTTCCATTGATTTGCTGCCTGATAAGCACTTTTACAACCAATTGGCACATGTAAAGTGCACTTCCCTGAATAAACACCATTAACACTGCTAAAGACATAGGTTGAAGAACTTAAATCAAGAGGAATAGCAGTATTAGCATAAACAGAAGTCAAATTACTACAATAAGCAAAAGCAAAATTACCAATGGAAGTAACTGAAGTTGGTATGATTAAAGAAGTTAAATTGCATCTGTAAAAAGCATAATTCCCAATGGAAGTAACTGATGAGGGAATTAATACAGAAGTTAAGCCCTGACAATTTGAAAAAGCACCCTCACCAATTGATGTGGTAGATGAGGGAATGGTTATGGAAATCACGTCAATACACTGTCTGAAAGCATAATTTCCAATTATTTTTACTGTAGAAGGTATTGAATAATTACCTGTCAACGAAGTAGGGCAATAGATCAATATTGTTTTATTCTTATCAAATAATACACCTTCTGTACTCGAATAATTTGGGTTTTCCTTTTCAACATCTATGAATGCTTTACAATATCCAAATGCTTCCTCGCCAATTGAAGTAACCGTTGAAGGAATAGTTATGGATGTTAAACCAGTACAACTACTAAAAGCATAACCAGCAATTGACGTGATTGAAGAAGGGATAGAAATTGAATTTAAACCAGTACAATATTCAAAGGCACCATATGGTATCGATGTCACCGAAGACGGGATATTTATGGATGTTAACTTTCTGCAATTCGAAAAAGACCGATATCCGATAGTAGAAATCGACGGAGGTAACGTTATTGAAGTTAAACCGCTACCGCTGAAGGACTCATTACCAATCGAAGTAATTGAAGAAGGTAACGTTATTGATGTTAAACTGGGTTTAACCTTGTATGGATTATAGTTATAAAAAGCATTTTGCGGAATTTTGTTAGCATTATAGGTAGTTAATGTTGAACCTGCCGGACCATCGGTTCCTGTATAAGCAACAATTTCAACCCCGCTTAAATCAAGCACTGACAAATTATACATGGAATCTCTCAAAACAACAAAATCACGGGCATCTATTTTCCCTGTCAAAGTCAGATTGTTTATCGTATAGAACTCAGTTGAAGTTAATTCGGATAACAAATGGCCAGCTGAAAGATTTATTGTTTTTGTTGTAGAATAATCGCCTTCAATGATACACTTAAAATCCTTCCATTGAGCTGAATTCTGATACGCGACTTTTGATCCAGCTGGAACATTAAGATAACACGGATTTTTATCCAAAGTGTTAAAAGCCCCCGAAGAAGCTGACAAATCAATAGGTACCGGATTAATCACCTTTAAAGTTTTCAGTCCGCTATTGTTAAAAGCATTGCCTCCAATTGAAGTAACCGAAGAAGGTATTGTCATTGAAGTTACGCCACTACAACCACTAAAAACACCCTCTGCAATTGATGTAACAGATGAGGGAATTGTCAGAGAAGTTAACCCTCTGCAATTATTAAAAGCATATTCCCCAATTGAAGTAACCGAAGAAGGTATTGTTAAAGAAGTTAAACCATCACACCAACTAAAAGCATAATCCCCGATTGAAGTTACTGAGGAAGGAATATTTAGTGAAGTTAACCCTCCACAATCCCGAAAAGTATTATCTTCAATTAATTGAATAGATGAAGGGATTGCTAAAGAACCTAATCCACTGCATCCATAAAAAGCACTTTCTCCAATTGTATTAACCGAAGAAGGAATAGTTAAAGAAGTTAAACCACTGCAATTATAAAAAGTACTCCCTGCAATGGAGGTAATGCCAGACGGAATTATAAAAGAAGTTAATCCTTTACATCCATAAAAAGCATTTTCTCCAATTGACGTAACCGAGACCGGAATGTTTATGGTAGCCAAACTAATACACTCTTTAAAAGCATTTGCTCCAATTGAGGTGACAGATGAAGGAAGGGTTACTGAAGTCAAATCGCTACATCCATAAAAAGCATTCTCTCCAATAGAAGTAACTAAAGATGGAATGTTTATGGTAGTTAATTTACTACACCATCTAAAAGCACCTGCTCCAATGGAAGTAAGTGAAGAAGGGAGCATTAACGATGTAAGATTGCTCCATCCAGTCAAAAATAAATAACTCCCGTCTGTTTTGAAATTTGTTTCCGAAATGTCTAAAATAGTGAGTTTAACTAAACTATTTTGTGCAAACGACAAATCATCTGCATTCAGTTCTCCTGTTATAATTAGTTTGACGATTGATATCTTTTCATCCTCTGTCAAACGGGTTGATAGGTTTCCGGCAATATTATTTGAAACTGTTTTGGTTAACGGATTGTCATTAATATTTAAGAACTCCTTCCATCCAAAAGCTTCTTTATACTTATTAACCGTACCCAAAGGGACTTTTACATTAATATCCTTTGATATTCCCTTAAACGTTAAGCTTCCACCGATTTTAGGAGGATTGTTGTTGTCTGAGGTAATTGTGGTAATGCTAGAGCAATTGTTGAATGCCCCTTCTCCAATATTTGTAATTTTAGCCGGGAAAGCTAATACTTTTAATGATTTACATCCATTAAAAGCATAATCTCCAATTGAAGTAAGATTGTCGGAAAATGCTACAGCCTCCAGGTTTGGGCATTCGCAAAAAGCAGAATTTCCGATAGAGGTAACACTCCACTTAAAAGTGAACGTCTTTTCACTTTTCCCGTTTGGGTATAAAATAAGGGAAGTCATTGCAGAGTTGAATACTACTCCATCCTCAACCTGATAGACTGAAGGGCCACCGTCAAGCTTAAATTGGGTAATCTTACTACACCCATCGAAAGCACCTGTTCCAATTTTTGAAAGATAATTGGGGAAACTGACATCTGCCAGGTTATTGCAATTTTTAAAAGCGGAATCTCCAATGGCAATCAGGCTCTTAGGAAAGACTATTTTATTCAATAGAATTGAAGCAGGCAGTTCTCTGTAAAAAGCTTTATCTGGAATTTTATCATCCGGCAATTTTACTTCACTAATATTGGTGTAGGTAAGAGCGAGCAAAGAATCGCGCATAAAAGTAAAATCCGAAGTTTTCAAATTCCCTGAAATAGTCAGGTTATTGATTGTAGCCTTCTCTTCAGGTGTAAAATGAGTTGACAATTTGCCGGCAATTGGATTGTAAACAATCTTTTTAATTTTTGCAGGTAAATCAGCAATGATATTGGTAAAGTTTTTCCAGCCATTTGCTGACTTATAAAGCGTTTTACAACCAAGAGGGACATGTACCGGAATGGTAACCGGGACATATTGAAAAGGTGTGCCAACAATAATTGGAGGTTTTACATTATATGATAATATTTGAGTTAAACTTGTACAATATATAAACACTCCCCCATAAATGCTGTCAACTTGTGATGGAAGTTCAATTGATTGCAGGCTGCTACATCTGTTGAATGCCCCACTTCTAATGGATTTTAATGAATCAGGTAAAGAAACATCGGTCAGGTAATAACAATTTCCAAATAAATCCTCATTTAATACTGTAATTGTTGAAGGAATAGAGATCTTTATAAGCTTGCTATAACTAAATGCGCTATTACCAATACTTCTTAGTTTGGAAGGTAACTCTATATATGGTATATTGCTATATGCAAATGCCTCTTTGCCTATTTCTTGTGCTTTAAAATCGCCATCTACACCGGTAGTTTTATCAATATAAACATTTTTTAAATCAAGCGTCCTAATATTGGCTAAATTATCCTTTATGAATTGAATGTCTTGATTCCCAATAGTTCCGCTAACAACCAAACGATATAAATCATTCCTGTCTTTTTTTGAAATATTAGCAGCTAATTCACCGGGAGCTTGACATTTTATCGTTTTACTATTTGCAAAAAATACAAGCTGAGTATCGGTAATGACAACCTCGATGTATTGAGAGTTTTTGGCAGGAGAATAGAACACAGATGTACTCCAGGTCGAATCGTCCTCTGATTTGTAAACAGGTTTTAACTGGTAAGTTCCATTAGAAATTGAATCATTGAATTTCATGTTTAATTCGGTTCGTACCCATTGATTTCTATCTTGCCTACTCTCATTGATGTTTACCTGAGCCGAATCAAATACCAAAAGCTGGGTGTTGTTTTGATACAAGGCAATACCAACTTTCCCGACAAAACGATCTCCACTGCATTCAATTGAATAAAAAGATTCCGTCACAGGAGTGTTTTTGGGAAAGGGAATACCAAAACCTTTAGTAGTAGAAAAATCATAATAAAATAGAGAATATTTGGAGTTTTTCACAAACTTTTTAATACCAATAACCATATTCTGACCACTATAGAAAGATATATTATTGGGGGTTGTACTCAAGGAACTGATTTCGAAATAGCCATCATTATAACCATCCCATCCCCAATTGATATGAATCAATCTGTTTTCATCATACCCATCCCCGACATATGAATGTCCACCTTCAGCACTAAACCCGCCAAGAATCACAGGTCTGCCAGCATTTAATTCTGAGACAATCAAATCCTTCCAATATGACTCAGAACAATTACCATGAGGTACATTAACCACCTCTGCATCATATCCAAAAGGCCCGACTAAGGCACCAGGTATTTTGTCAGAATATGCAGTAGATGAAGTGTAACTATAATTCATCGATACTGCAACTCCGCAATCATACATTAATGATGCAACAGCTCTACAACTTACCGAGGATGTATCATCACTGGAACTATATGAATTCAGCATATTATCCCAGTCATAGGTTGTGTTAGAACCAAATTTCTGTTTTGGCCATTTATGGTAATTCATTACCTGGGCCATTGAAGTAGCAATACAACCTGCCAGATATTGATTTGGGATTTTACTATTATATGGGGAAGATTGCCCCCATTTTGTTTTAATTAAAGGTGCTACAGACGAGGTGCTTTGGAATGTTTCTGTAGAATTAAATGCATGACTATCATTGCTCTGAATAATCAATTGAACTTGTTTTTTGTAATTATCCATGAATTCTTTTACATGTGCGGGCATGTTTTCATAGGTAAATTCACCTTCGTTTGAATAACCTAAAACAGGAGTTGTTCGGTCATCACCTGAGACAATAACAAATCCCTGGTCGTTGCCAACGTTATAGATGTAATAATATGCCGCAGTATCGTTAATAACAGAGGCCGATTTTAAAGTAGCTTCTGAATTAGTACTTATATAATCGAGTTTAAACTCTAGAGCCGACGCTGATTTAAGGTTATTGTCTTTTTTAATTACATTTTCCTGATAAAACTGCCGGGCAATTTTAAGGGATTCTGTTTTAGTTATTGGTTTTGCAAAACACAGAGTGGCTTGGAACAAGAGTATTGATATAAAAACAATACGGTTCAGATTTAAAAAATATCTATTCATGCGTTGGCTGATGGTTTTTAAAAAGCAATTCTGTTAATGTATTTATTATATATTAATTTTTCCGCAAAAGAACTTGTACGGCGCTTATGAAGGTAGCATACATGCTGCAAAAAGTTCAAATGTCGCCAGGTCCGTTCTACGTGGTCATATTCCGGGTACTCCATGTCATCTTTTACTGTAAATTTCTTGCACGGCCATTGATTCACCTGTTTGTGGAGTTTATGAATCAAGGTGTCTGCTTGTACCACGAACCATGGGTTCTGTAAACCCGATGTCATCGTAAAAAGCCCTTCTTGTTTCATGCCCGCAAGATATTAGAAACTCTTCTACCCACAAAAAACAGCAAAGAGTCTATCTTTCATTTAATTATCCCAAATTTTGTTATAAATCCACTTCGTTTCAGCCAACTTTACTATCAAAAGTTGCACTTAAGCAATCGATTTGGCAAGCAAAATGGCACTCTTTTACAGATTGGGATTTTGAAGGCTGGCTTGAGCAATTTGTAAATTTGGGCAATGGGCGGGATTATAGTGTCTTTCATACAAGAAACTAACCTTGTTGCAAACGATTGGTATGTTAAACCAGCAATGTATGATCCTATAACTTGAAGAAGACCCTTTTCAGCATAGGGTATACAGGCATTTGAGCTACTGCTCTTTTATTAGTTCTTCGATAATCTGGACGAAATAGTTGTCCGGATCCTCTAAAGAAACACTTTCATTTTGTTTTTTTAAAGGGTAATTGCCTTGTATATATCTTATCGCCCCATTCTTGTCAATGAAAACATTTTTAGGAATACCCGTAATACCTGTTTGCTTCCTGTAAAGATATCCTGAACATAGATTCTTGAAATTAAATGTATGTTCTTTAAAAAAATTATCAAGTTCCCCATTGTCATTTGAATCTCCGGCAATTGATATAAAATTTATTTTGTCTTTATACTTTTCGTGTAGTTTATTAAGATCCGGCATCTCCGCAATACACGGTCCACATCCGGTACTCCAGAAGTTAATTAGCATTGGCTTTCCAAAATAATTAGCGAGTAAAACAGTGTCACCTTTGAGGTCTGGCAAAGAAAACTCCGGCATTTTTTTATTTAACAACAGGAAGAATGGATCTTGAACAAATTCGGGCTCAAATTTTAGCGTACTTTTTTTGGATGATTTGGTTGCTCTGAACACTACATAATTGAGAATTGTGTCATTGCCAGGAGCCTTATGATAGATAATTGGTTTCAGGCTATACCCCTTTGGAAAAGTAGCAACGCACTTTTCATATTCTGCCGAAATTTCATCCTTACTAAATTTCTCCCGTGAGAAGTTTAGAGTGTATAACTCTGTTTGAGAAAAACACGGTAGGCTGAAGGCCAGGATAAAAGTGAGAATAAAATTTAGTTTTTTCATTATTGGTTTTTATTGGTGCTAACGGTGGTGGTATGAAATCGTTGGGGATTGCGGGCTACTTTCCTGTCAAGTTACACCGAACTTGATGCGTGGCAGAACGTTTGAGTAACCACATAGACCCCAATGTTTTATACCGCGTGTTACCAACTGGGCTTTATTTATTCATTAATTATCAAAATCTTTAGTGTTTTTTTCAATTATCTTACCAGCAAGAAAGTAATAAATTATCGAAATATTATTTACTAATTGTTCAAGCCTTGGAATCCAATCTTCAATTTCTTTAGTTCCTAAAGATAAATTCAATTCTCCTTTTTCAAAAAGCATATCATTTGGATAGAAAAATTTATGACTATCAATAAGCAATTCATAAAAATCAAGCTTTTCAACATCATCGGTGAATTCAAATCCAGCATTATTGCACTGTTCTGCGTATGTACCAAATATATCTAGAGCTTTTTGTAAATTCGTCTGGAACATACTTCCTGTTTTATCAACGTGTTTTTTAAGTATGTTCTCATTATAATCTTCTACTGTTTTGTCTTTAAAATATCCTAATTGAGAAAAATGAAATGCCAATTGATATGCAGTTGATGCGCTTTCAAGTAGTTTATCTAAATTTTCAAACTCAGTTAATTCAATATTCCATGATTCAATTGAATGTTTCTCAATAATATCTAAGGGTATTTTCTGAGGGATAAGATTAAATTGCTCTAATTCGTCAAACCTTTTTTCTCTTAAATTATAGGTCTTAAACTCATACCAAGTTGAATTTATTGATTTCCCCGAAATTAATAAAATGATATTGAAGATTGGATATTTAGTATTAAGAATCAAATATTTAATTGAGGTATAATCTGGTTGTTGCAGCAACTCATAAAGCTTATTATATAGCAATTCTATCAATTGAAAAGATTCAATTGATATAAAGTGGTTAACTAGAATAACACAACGATTATTTTTTTCATCAAATTCCACTTTTATATTGCCTTCAATTCCTTTAGCCATAACCTTTAAGCCATTACTTATTTTCTTTTTTATATTTGATTCTGTGTCTATAAGCCTTGTAATGGCAATCTTGCTCGCATTCCCAACTATAAAAGAATCAGAAAAAATTAATTGACGATATAAGAAACAAAGGATTGAAATATTATCTATTTCTGAATTTTCTATTTTTTTCAAAACTACAGAATCAGTAAACTTTACAAAATGTAATCTAAATTCTTCTTGAAATTTATCAATGACCTCAAATGCTTTGAAAAGATTACCTACAAGAGAAACTCTTGCATTATCAGACATATTAGACACATCTTCCTTTAGCGAAATCTTTATCTTCCTAAATATACTTGCTGCACTTTGCCATAAAAAGTTTTCAATTGAGCTATCTAAGTCTCGATACAAACCTAAAAACGTTGAATATTTTTTTGAAGCAAGTATTTGATTTAGTTCTTTTTTTTCACTTAAACTTTCAGGAGAGTTAAAATTTGAAATTACTTTTTTAGCACTTCCCTCGCCATACTCGCCCCATTCATCAATTATATTTTGCGGTAAAACAGGAGTAGATTTACCTTTTATTATTTGGTGATAATTTTCAGTGTAGTCATGAACGTAATCGGCTAGTGGTTTTAAATGCTTTTGTTTATGGTACAAGTTAAATGCTTTTGTCATTTTCGACATGACATCATTCAACAAAAGACGTCTATTAATAACTTCATTTACATATTCTTGCCATGAATTCGGTCTTTTGGTATACTCAAATAAGTTAATATAAGTTGAATTTATTTCGACTAACGGTTTTAATGGAAGATTTCTTTGAGGAATTTGTTTAATTGATGAATCATGATTAGAAGGTAAGAATGAAAATAGATGACCAACACCATTTGAATTATAATATTCTTTTTCAGGAAATGCAAATCTCAATAAATTAATTATTTTCATTGATTTCTCATTAATAAAATCATTTTCTTCCGTTTCAAATTCCTCATCAACTAGGTCAAATAAGTAATGACAACTTATGTCTTTGTCATTCTGCTCAATAGATATGATATTATATTTTTCAGATAATTTGCGAAGGAATATTTTTTCCGTTCTTTCTGCATAACCAAAAGATTGACCGCTATATACCTTAAGAGCATATAGGGTATGAGCAATAGCATCTAAAGACTGAGGGCTTAAGTTCTCCTCAAATTCAAATTGGTTAAAATCTATCAATATTGATTTTTTACTAAAGTGATTCAACCAAAAAAGAAATAATCCAAACGAATCCCATTCGTGTTTTCCTTGGGGAATTATATTAATTGCTTTAATATTATTCAACCAATTGAGACAATATAAAAACACTTCATTTTTATCGGAAAACTTTTGATTCATTGACTTTGCATATTGCCTTTGTTCTTCAGTGAAAATATCTGAATTTTCCATCATGCTTCCACCTTCAAGGACACTAGCTAAATCAAAATTCACAACAATTTTCCATCTATTACCATAGTCATTATAAATTTGGTTTAAAATGTTATTATTCTTTTTTGTATAGTCGGCAATACCCTTCCACAATAAACTTTTAAAGATTAACAAATACAGTTGCCAAGATTTTGGCTCAAAATCTTTCAATCTTTCAATTAATATTTGTGGTAAAAGACCGCTATATCTAAACACATTTCGTAAAAAAACAAGAGCGGTATTATCAGAAATGAACGAAAGAGCATCTAATGCAAAATCAGATTCTTTATAAATCTCGTCATCAAAAAGTAAATCTTTAATTATCTCAGAACGAACAGGATGTAGTCCAATAATGTGAGACTTATCGCCAGAAATTTTCAGCAAATATTCTTTTTGCAATAAGTCAATAAGAAAAAGAAGTTCATTTTTTAGTTGTAAGAACTGATTAAGTTCTTTTAGCTTAACTTTTGAACCATAACTGTCAGCAAGAACGATATAGCGCAACAACCGAACTTTTTCTTTACCTAAATCTGACGAATCACTCCTTATTTTATTAATTTGAGAATTTAGCTTTGCAGATAAGCTCTCATTTTGGGTTATTAAATATGCAAATTCTAATAAGGGTCCTTTACCTCCAAAGTAATCCCAAGCATTACCAAAATTGATAAACTTTAAGTCTTTATTATATTCATCTAATGCATCATAAATTAATTCCGCTTCTTCTTGCTCAAAAATTAATTCAATTTCAGAGAAGATGAATTTATCTCCGACTTCAATTGAATTCCAATCCTCTTCCCTGATAGTTATCAAAAAATTGAAGTTTTTCTTAGATGCTAATTCTTTTAAAACATGTATCCATTCTTTATTTCCTGGTTCTACATCAATATAGATTGTAATTGGAAATCTAATTCCTTTTGATATTCCTTCAAGTGAATTTATAACATTATAAATAGTTGTGATATTTTCTGGTAACTGTTTTAATTCAAAAACAGTAGTTTCTGAACAATTTTCTTTTAAATATCTATATGCTAAAGTACTCTTGCCTTGTCCAGATGCACCATGAATAAATACAATATTGGAATCATTAAATTTTTCTTGGATTAGTCTTAGCTTATCAACTCTAATAACGTCAACACCTGCTAGAATATGGTTGTATGTTGCTGAAATCCCCTTGTAAAAATCTAATGTTAAACGTTCTATATCCTCGTGTTCTATATTACTGTCTAATGGTTGAATTAGTGAATTATACGTTTGGGTAAAACTAATTCTCTCACTTTGAAACTTGCAGACTTTGTCAAATTGAGTTTTAAAAATTGAAGGAGTTATAGTTAATTGTTTTTCAGCTGCATAATAAATCCAATATATCAGTAAATCTAATGTTATTTGTGTATCTACAAATGTGCCCCATTTTTCGATATTTAAAAGTACCTTATTTTCAATATTTTGTTCATCGACAATTTCATATTTAAAGTTCCCTTTTAAAATCTCAATATCATTTTGAGTAAGTCCTTGTTTGTTTAGTTTATTAATACAGTTTTGAGAATAATCAGAATTTGATAAGTTTTTAACATCTTCATTTATCTGTCCAAATGAAACTAATTTTATTAATGGGCTGTTTCCCTCCTTATATGATTTGATTGCTCTTTTAAGAAATGTGTTTTCTTTTTTAGTTGTAATGATATCAGCGAGCGTAAGAATTTTACCCAAATTTTTAACTTGGATTATCTCGACAACAGTATCTTCATGATTATAAACATCTAAGTCTTCAAACTTACCTTCTGGATGAAACTCAGTCTCAGTTTCCTTAAAAGTGAGAATTCTGTATAATGAATACAGGAATTGAACTCTATATCCTTTTAAGGCACTGATTGCACCAAGATTATTGGTTTTAGTTTTAGTCATTTATAAATCTTGTCTTTTTTACAAATCATTTTGGATGCACCGCTGTTTCTTTGCCTTGTTGGTAACTTGATGATACCCGAAATCTTTCGGCTATCCTCCTTATATCTGAACTTCTCCTCATTTTATTATTCGGGTCTTTAGGTTATCGAACCCAAATTTACTGAATCGTTTTGAAAAACAATCAGTAAGGTGAAAATTGTATTCAAGGATGACACTGTGGTTTTGCGACCGGGCCGGATCTGTTGGACGCCTGGGCCGAGGTATGCGGCCAACGTTACGCGTTACGCGTCACGCGTAACGACTTCCTACGTCACCCGTCAGCCATCGCACACATCGCGCTGTTAAAGTAAAGGCGACGCCACAATAATGTTTGGGGAAGGTTTTCTGGCCTGGCTGATCCCGTAAAAACATAACCACAAAGGAATACATTCCCGCAAAGTCATAACCATGCGGGAATGTATTCCCGTAAAGTCATGTTTGTCGCGTGATTTCCAGCGTCAAAGTGCAATTATCTTCCGGATTAACTTCGATAAATCACAATATGTTGTGATATTTTCTTATTCAAGGCTGAATTTGAACCAACAAAGACTGTAAATCACAGTATATTTTGATTTACACTCGGGAAATTAGCAAGGATCAGTTATATGGAAAATTTACCGGTGCTATTTTAAGTTTACGATCATGACCACTGGATTATCATCCTCTTTCAAGCTGGTTACCATTTTTATAAATTGGTCATGTGCGGCCTGACTTTTAAATTTTTTGTTTTTGAATGCTCCGCTTCTCCATTGTTGAGTGAGATGGACCGGTTGCAGGTAGCGATATACCTCATTTGATCCATCGGTATCAACCGGCCAGAAATCCGGTCCTCCATCCAGATCGTTCTCAACCAGGCCTTTGTCTGTTTTAAATCCTCTAAATTTGCCGTCGTTAAGGGATACCAAGCCCACTCGGGTTGTTCTCTGATAAACAAAACCAACGAATAACGAATTTTTAGTTTCTACGAGATGAACCCCGTTGATGTAATCATATTGTACTTCGCGATATTTAGCTCTTTCATTCCAAACCTCATCCGGCATGCGACTTTTCCCAAAATCAAGCAGATACCGGGGTGTAAAACCACCTTTATCGCTTATTCCAAACACCGTGTCGCACAATTGCTGATAGGCTAATGTATTCCTGGGGTTGATGAAAAAATTGCCAAATTCGATAGCTCCTCCGATGGGGATATTTTTTTTGGTTTTATATTTTTTTGTCACATGCCCTTTATTGTTCTGCAGATAAAAGAAAAATGCCGATGAATCCGGAGACGGAAATCCAAATGGTGATAAAAACATCAGTTGATCATTGGCTAATGGTGCAAACGACCAGCTTGCATATTTAACTGGCGCATCACTTATTTTCTTATTACCAACAGAATAACAGGACACACGGTTGGATGCTTTGGAAAACAAAAATACTTTGTCGCCAGTGGGGGTGGCCTGAATATTATACGCGCCAAGATGCTCCAGAGGACCCTTACCGATGCTCCCTATCTCGCTTATAAATTTCCCTTGTCTGTTAAACAGAAAGACTTTGCCATTATCCCGATCCTTAGCAAAAATGTAATTACCTCTGATTATAAATTGCGATGGGGTAAAAAAGCAATCTCTGGTAGTTTCTAATTGAATATACGTTATGCCATTAGCAAGTTCTGACAGTTTAACAGATCCGGTTGATTTTGCAATTTGTTCCAGTCCAATTTTCAGGATCTTCCGCTGGGGTGTGAGATTCGAGGATTGAAAACCACACAGCACTCCAATGGTCATTATTGCAACCAACAGAATTGTTTTCCTCTGAAATGTACCTGAAGTTTCCATAGGCAAAAATTAAAATGGCACATGGTTAAGGTGAGACGAAGATACCAAGTTCACGACCGAAGTACAACAACCGGTATAACATATCTCGATTAACCGATCTCGCTGCTTTACATCCAGAACCGGTCAGAACTCTCTGCGTAGTAGAGCAGGTAATTGTAAAGCGCCCGAGCGGTATTTTCATCGATCAGCGGGATGGTTATCGTGCCGGAGGCGTTGCCGATTTTCAGACTGGCTACGCCGCGCCTTTTGTTGAACAGGCTCTGCCTGAATTCCAGATGTTGCACTTTCAGAAATTCCATCTGAACAAATTTGTGGGAGATAGCCCCCGATGAAACACGGATCTGATCGTTGTTGAGTTGGCAATAGCTTTTTTTGAGCGTTAACCGACTGTAAAACAGCATTAAAACGATCCAGCCCATCAGCAGGAATATAAGACGCCAGTCAATAAGCAGCAGAGGCGAGCCCAGAACGGCCGGCACCCACCCATTATACAGCCAGGTGCGCCTGAATAAGGCATCGGAGGAGTGGATCACCGGTTGCTCATGTAACCAGTCGGGGCCAAAAAGATCCGCCTTCAGCAACTCGAGGTGCTGAATCAAACAGCCGGGCACCCCGATCAGTGATGCCTTGGTATCCACGCCACTGGTGGCCTGCCGGATCCTGACCTCGAAAATCCCGAAGAGTTTTTTTAACGGGCCGGTCTCCCAGTTGAGCTGCTGGATTTTGCGGAAGGGAATCAGCAGGTTCTTCCGGTTTAATAATCCGGATACGATGCGGTACGATTGGTTTAGCTTGATGACCTGCAGGTCGTAATAGAGAATCAGCGTCCGGATCATGGAATAGAGAAAGGTGATGATCAGGAAAAAGAGAATCATGGAGGATATTATTGCCCAGCCCGATTGACTGATGTACTCGAACGCCTCATGGGCATATTGCTCCGATTTTTCTTTGAAATAGTCCTTCACCTGATTGAAAAACTGCATTCCAAAAACGAAAATCAGTATAGCAGCTTTTATGTGGTTCTGACTGAGCCCGATGCGCAACAGATCGCGGTTGGTGAGCCTAAGGATCAGCTTCTCTTCCTGAACCGGCTTCTTCTCCTCACCGGGGGTTTCTGAGGGTCTTGTCTCCAGATACCTGCTCAGCTCCATGGCCAGCTGCGTGGCTACCGGCTTGGAGAGTGCGAGGATTTTCAGCTCTTTTTTCGCTGATCCCGCCGTATCGATCTCCACGCTCATCACATCGAGGAACTGCTGCAGGATAGTTTGGGTGGTGTTGACATTCTGCACCCGATCGATGGGAATCGTCAGGGTTTTTCGGTTCAGATATCCTTTGTTTAGGATAAACTGCTGATTCTCAATTTTAAACTGGTACTTCCGATAATAGAGAATCGTATGGATCAGGAGGAGAATCAGTCCGGCTATCAGAGCCGCCCCAACTTCCAACACTATGTTTCCTTTGTGTTTGGTCAGGAAGATGGGTAAAAGTATGGGCCAGAAAGCTTTCAAAGCGCTCTTACCCTCCTGAAGAAAAATCAGGATCAGTCCTTTAACCGATTGCCGCTGCAGCTGGCTGAAATCAATCTTTTTCATCAGGACTGATCTTACCGGTGAGGAACTCCCTGATCTGAATGGCCACCTCCAGGGGCAATCCCGGGATCACCAGGTCGTCGGCCGTGCTGCCAGCCGTATAAACCTTGATTTTGGCCAGTCCCATCTGCTTGGCAATGACGGTTTGAATCAACTCCACATGCTGGATCCGGTTAAACGGGATGGAGGTCAGCCGGTAACTGATCAGTCCCCGCTGATAGGCAATATCCCGTTCGCGGATCAGATACCCGCGTCTGGAGAATGATAACCGGGTAATAATCAGGGAATAAACTAAAATCGCCACAAACAGTCCGGCCGCAATCCAGATCATAAATCCTGGTATATCCTCTTTGATGATGAAAGAGAGACCCAGCAGTAATCCGCCAAATATCACTGCTCTGATTAATATGTTGATATACAATATTTTCAGATATTTGTGATCGATCGGATTAAACTCTGCAGACTCGATGAGTGGAAGGTTTTGGGGCAGGATCACGGAATTGGAAAAATCGGCGGTCATTTGATTGGGGTTAGTGCCCGGCTAATATAACAAATGCCCCTTATTTTGCCATGGCCTTTTTCAGGCTGGCGATTTTATTCTCTGCAGTTGACGCGATTACCTTAAAGTTCATGTTATATTCTCCACATTTCATAATGTCAGCTTTTACCGAATCAACACTTTCCGTGAGCAGTCTATCAGGATTAACCGGAAAACCGTGTTTGTCGATTTCACGGCCGGCTTTTTCTGTTAACGAGGTAAAGTTGGTCATTACATATTGATATCCACCGTCTCTGATGTTGATGGTAATGGTGTAGCCGATGTATTCATGCTGATGCTGGATTTCCTGATAGTGTGGATCACCGGCGGGACCGAAACTATAGTGGATCAAGGCCTTAGCTTCAATCTTCCCGGCCTTCTCATCCTGAATTTGTATGGTATATTTCATGGGCGCCGGAAACTCATTGTTGAACCAGGCAAGGGCCCTGGAAAACAGCTCCTCTTTGGATGTGATATAATCATCTGATAGAACCAGAACGTTGCCGTTATAGTTGATCTTCCCGGTAAGGCTGTCAACCGGGGGTTTTGGCAGCTTATGGAAATCCGTTTGCCCGAAAGCTACGGTTGCGGATAAAGCTGCCATGATGACCATCATTATCTTTTTCATGATGTTGTTGGATTTGAGCGTACTTTAAATGTACGAAATTTAGTGCCGGTTGGTACCCGCATCATAGAAAAAGCGCTAAAGATTGCATAACAATGCTTTAGCGCTTTATAAGTGGGCCCACTTGGGCTTGAACCAAGGACCCTCTGATTATGAGTCACATTTTGAGTTTTTCTTATTGTATCTTATTGTATGTAAAGATAAGAAAATTAATGAGTTAAGAAAATTTATTTTCGTCTTTATTTGTTAAATTATGCCATTATAAATAGATTTGTATGCAAATTGTATGCAAATTTTTTGCACCAAAATGAGTACCATGAAGCCACTTACTGCCATTGTTTGCGATGAGCGACGGGCAAAAAATAACGGAAAGTTCCCGGTGAAACTCCGGGTAAATTACGATCGCCAACAGAAATATTTTAATCTGGGAATCGATTTATCTATGGAGGAATTTGCTCGTGCCCAGAGTGTCAAACCCCGGGGTGATGCGAAAAATTGGCAGTTGCAATTCATTGAATTTGAGACCAGAGCGCAAGAAATCATCAATAAAATTGTCCCTTTCTCGTTCTACGAATTTGAACGCCAATTGCTGGAGAATAAACCCCCTAAATTGGTCGTCTATGATGCCTTCACCGATTACATTGACCAGTTGAAGGAAGAAGGTCGACTCAAGACGGCGATCTCCTATTCTTCCGCCCGAAATTCCCTCGAATCCTTCTATGAAAATGCAAATTTTGTCGACATTAACGTCTCTTTCTTGCAGAATTTTGAAAAAATGATGAAGTTAAAGGGCCGAACAGACACAACCATAGGGATTTATCTCAGATCCCTGCGGACTATCTTTAATATCGCCATAGAAGCAGAGGTCATTCCCCGTAAAATGTATCCGTTCGGACGCCGACGGTACATTATTCCCCTCTCCCGAAACGCAAAAAAAGCTCTCACCCTCGAAGAGGTCAGAAGGCTTTATGAAATTGTGCCGGAACCTTTTTCCTTGGCCGATCGTGCAAAGGATTTCTGGATGTTCAGCTACTTGTGTAGCGGAATGAATTTTAAGGATATCGCTTTTCTCAAATATGAGGACATGGATGACGATACCATATTTTATATCCGGGAGAAAACCAAACGAACCTCACGGGGAAACCAAAGAACCATTATGGTTCCTATTCTGCCGGAAGCCCGAGCCATTATTGATAAATGGGGAACTAAATCGGAGGGAAAAGACGATTATATTTTCCCCATCCTACAGCCTGGAATGACTCCCGAAAAGCAGATTGCTGCCATTGGTCAATGCATTCAGGTTACCAACGCGTGGATGCGCAAGATGGCCACGAAGGCAGGGATCAAAAAAGACGTCACCACTTATGTTGCCCGGCACACTTTTTCCACTGTCCTCAAACGATCCGGCGCATCTACGGAATTTATTTCGGAACAGCTCGGACACCATAGCCTCTTGACCACCCAAAGCTATCTGGATTCGTTTGAAAATAAAATCAAACGCAGTATGGCCGAGCGACTGCTTGATTTTTCCGGACTAAGTATACGGGATGGCTCTAAGGAACAGGAATAGCCATATACTAGTAAGGAGAACTATCGAAGAAGGAATTTACCTAGGAATCCATTGAAATTTTCCGGATATCCTGACCCTGGCTGAAACTACAAAACATTTATGAGTGGTCGCAAACTTATATGTGGAAACGTGACGGACTACTGACCGCTTATAAAATTGCCGATAAGTCAGTCTATTCTAAGAATGAAAATTATCGATGCCTTTTTCAAGAATTTTGGTAGTTTTTCGCTTTTTCAATCATTTTCGTAACAATTTGGCCAAAAACGGGTGATCCGGCAAAGGGATCGAAATGTTAACCATTGGCGAAAAATACATTTACCGTAATAGAGTGATCTAGTGATTGATGGATAAAATAATACATCGAAAATTTAGTTTTCAATAACAATATTTTTAAATTATCCATGGATTTAACAAGGAAGAAATTGCAAACTATTTGTGCAATAAAAGTGCCGAAAAACGTAATTATTCGGAATATTTAAGTATTTAAAAGTATTATTATTAGGTTGTTACCTGTTTTTGCATAATTATTTTGCGAAAAATAATTATAAATCATGATGCAAAATCTCCGTAACTGTTTTAAATTTAGCAGCTTAATTAACTATATAATTTTTCAATTATGATTACAGAAGATACTGAAAATAGAGAAATCTTAACAAGACTTCAATGCGCGGATTTATTAGGAATTAGTCTAATGTGTTTATATTCATGGACACGGGCTGGGAAATTAACCGCCTACAAAATAGGGGATAGACATGTCTTTTACCTGTATTCAGAAGTATTGGCGGCCATGAAGAAGTATAATTACCAGACTGAAGGTGATGAGCACAATTAGACCGCTTGAGATTGGCGAATATGTCCCTGGGAGTGGGTATTTGCTAAGTTGTCAGTATAAGGGTTGCCAGAACAATGCAACCTATTTTTATTCGAAACGACCGGAAACCAGATTTTGTTGTTCTAAATGTCGGTCGAAGGATCATTACCAGAAAAATAAAGAAAAGTTGGCTACCTCAAGGTTGGCTTTACGTAAGATGACTCAGAATGATCGCATTCTTGAGAATCTATATAATATATATGGTAATGATCAGTTTTCAATGGAACTGCTTAAAAGTAACGGGTTTATACCAGATGCAGCTTCAACACCTGTCCGAAACGATCTGGGTCAAAATTCGGGTGATTTGTTCATTAAATTTATCTTGTGTCGGAGTAATGATAAGGAGTACTTTAGAATTTTTCGGGAGGGCCAGGAATATGATCGCACGTGACTTGCTTAACCCAGATACCTTTGGAGTGGCGGCGCCGGACGCTGCGATAATAAAACGCGAAAAATCAGGACACCTGTTAGCTTATGCCGCTCTGGGTGTTGCGGTTTTTTTCTTAATAAAATGGATAAACGATTCGCAAATTTGGTCCCCTCCATTGGAAACTGAAATGGAGAAATAATTATCGTAAGTGTCTGCTAAATTGATGGGCCAACCTCTTTTTGAGTGCTTGTTTTTCAAGGGGTGAATAAACGCCAAAGCAAAGATGTAATTTGTTTGGGGAAGATTTTGCTTTGAACAATAACTCCAAATCAACAGATTGGTGATTACTGCTTTAATTTTGATGGTTTTTTTGCCTCGATTGTTCGTTGTCCTGCATTTTAGCAGCAGCTAACTCTTGTGTATAGGCCCAAAGCATATCCAGTTGTCGAACAATGCGATTACAGATTGTTTTGATAGCCTTCCCGCTATACAAACATTAACCGACTGTCTCGGGGTCCAATCTTAGCCACATCGTTGTAAACCCGCTGTAAATCCACATGGCTCTTTACCATTAAGAGGACCACCTGGCTGAGGACCTTATTGATCATTCCTTTGCATTCTGATTGTCAGCAAAAACAGATTGCCCTTTTGAGACACCTTTTTCTTTAATGCCATGTCCGTAGTTTGGACAATTTTAATGATGATTAAACACAGAATGAATGTTTATTTTCTTTGGTGGTTGTTTTGGGTTACGATTAACCGGTTAATATATGGTTAATCAATTTTCGGATTCAATTTCATGAATAATAAACGTTTAAAAAACGGTTAATCCACCATTTGAGGGAATGGGGCTTAAAAGAATTGATCATCAATTACTCTGATAACAGTCGATTGCCAGATCTCTTTCAGATTTACTTTGGCTATTCGCAGATAGCTTTCTTCAGCATGGATCAGCTAATGGATAGTGTGTTTCGATCAACACCGGAAAGCAGTTCGTCTTGCTTTTCAATCATCGGATCATACCAATCCGCTTTGTGTTTCGCCCAATCGATCCATTCTTGAAGTTTAGGGTTCATGCGGTTTGTACTGACCGCATTTTCTTCCACTACATCTATGTAATTACGTATAACTAAAGTCTGATCCATACGTTTTGCTTTTACCAATAACTCCCTGAACCTCGCAAGTTCTGTTCTTTTTCTATTCTCCAAAAGCAATCGGTCCAGTTCCATTGCTTTGCGTATTTGTTCCTTCCTCTCATGCTCTATTGCTTCCTGATGCTCTCTTTCACCCATAATTTCGATATTTGCCAAGATCAAGGGCAGTTGCTTTTCAACAGGTTGCTTGCCGTCTTTAAAATAGATTTCGTAATAGCCATGTCCAACTTTCATATACAGCTTTCCCGTTGGAATGTATTCTCCTGATTGCCAAGTATCTTTTGAGGGGATGCGCTTGGTTTGTTCTCTGAGCTTAACTTCAATACTATGGCCCAAGACAACAATGCACGTGTTTCCATACCTGATTTCAATTTTATGTCCCCTTATTTTCACAGCCTTAATTAAGGTGTCAAGGATTTTTAGGGCCCGTCCGATATTATTCTTACTTACCCGGATATCCAAATTGTCTTGTTCACAGTTGACCAAACCCTTATATCGATAATTCTCTATATGTCTGTCCAGGTTTTCTTTGGCAGATAAAACCAAAGGATCTGGGTTGGTGAGATTATGTGAAACAATGAGATTAACTCTTTTATCAGCCATGATCTCCTTTTGTTTGGCGACCAACGGATTTGTGTCATCTTCAGCACTTAATCGCACTTGGTTTTTTCCTGTATAAGGCGAAGGGAGTTCATCCCACTCAACGGTATTGCTATATCTTCTTTTTGACCAATAACCTGGCCCTGGCAAGGGGACGGACATTTCACGACAAACTTTGTGGATCAGGTTTACCGTGATTTGATATTTGCTTGTGATTCCGGAGATTGGCTCCGACCAAACCAATTCATAAAGTTCCTGACGAGTAAGCACATTTGATTCCATGACTTTGAAAACTTGTTGTGAGTAAAACATTCGACCATCCAATGCAGATTTGGTTGTCTTAAAATTAATTCAAACAGCGATATTTTCACTTTAATTCGTCCAGACACACATAAGTTCTCATGGTGACCTATTGAAAGTGCACGTAAATAACACAAAATCAGTATGGTAATATTTCTTCCACGGACCATTTTTCTTACCTGTGTCCCATCGTTGACTCGGAGAAAACGAAGGAAGAAAGGTGGCTAGTCCTAGAAAAGGAATCAGAGACTTTTCATTCGGATCAGGTGGTTTGCGACAACCCATACAAACGATGGGTTAAGACTTTCCTCAAACTATAAGAGCCTCGCCAGCTCCGAAGACAACTCAAGTTCAGTTTTTCTGAATGACCATGATCTCGCTGTTCATTTCCTGTCCATTCCAGACAAAGGTGGGTAAACGGTAAGAATCGACGATGGTTGCCTGGGCAGCAATGGCTTTTTTAACAGCAGTAATCCCGCTTTGAAGAAACAATAACTCTCCATTCATAATGTCAGCGCGTTCTAGGGATACGAATAAACCGCCAGACCGGAGCAAATCCAGCCCCCGGGTAAGGTAGTATTCAATTTGGGTAGTTGCTTGGGTCCTGGCTAAGTCACTGGCTAACTCCACCGATGAATGAAGGCTTTCTGCATAGGGCATCCCAATAACCAGATCAAATTTGCCTTCATTCGTATTCAATATACCAGCATTTAAGTTTGGATCGCAGGTGAGGAAAAGCCCTCTAAATCCCTCGGGCCCATGGAATACTTTTAGATAGAACTCTCGTTCCAGAGATAATCGATCCGCCAACCGGGATGCAAAAACGAATATTTGCTCAGTTGGACAGCAGGCCGACTTGATAAAATCTGTTGCATAATCAGGTAAAACCAATACAGGACCCTTTTTGTCATATCCATATTTTACTGCCAATTCCCACATTTTATCTATAAGTAACATCACTTCATTTAATACCTCAGATTTCCATTCTGAATGTGGGATATTATGATCGAGCTCCAATTTGGTGTTAGAGACACCAATTTTGGCGGAGGCTCCTTCGAGTTCAGAACCTTCTGAAATCAGTTTTTGAACCGTGGTAGCCAGCTGGGCATCAATTGTCGGTTTTTTTTCCTCTGGAAGATGGTATTTGAATACCATGGTTTTAAATGAAAACGAGTCGTTCATAAACCGGTAATGCCCCTTTTTCGGGTAAACAATTTTGAAGGTTTGGCCTGCCTCATCAATAAACAAAACGCTACTCTGGTTCGCCAAAACCAATGTAACCTGGTTTCTGACAGCCTTTCGTTGATCATAATGTAGGAACAATCGGATGCCTTGGTTTTCCCGGGCCCATTTCTTGAACTGGGAAATATTGCGTGGATGGATCAAGGTAATCATTGTCTAACATTCGGGTGCTAAGAATTGAAGTGCTGTTGCGTTTTTATCTGGGTGTCTACTGATTTTGCAAAAATGCTTTGCAATTTTATGTTACAGTCAGTAATTCAGCTTATTAACCGACTTTATCTGTATCGGAAGATTGCAAAAAAACATTGTAAAAAATGCAATAGATTGTTATTCAACTAGATGGAATGAAATGATTTAATGGACTGGCTTTATTAAGGCTGGTAAATGGAAGATTCGGCTCGATAGCGAGGGTACTCCCCAATAGTAATTGGATTACTATAGAAACCATAGAACTTACCATGAACTGAAAAAGAGCTTAAAATCGAACAACAGAACTGGAATAGAATAGCCAGCTGTAATTCTGCTCGTTTTGATCATTTGCCTCCGTTTTACTCCGTATTGCCCCAAGTTGACATAGGATACTCCAGGTTGATTTGGACTGATTCATATACCGCTGCGATCATACTGTTAAAAAAAAAGACCTATTCAATCCCTATTAATCGATATGGTTTTTCCACAAACCTTATTATCTTTAAAAACCTATTCACTGAATTTGGCGAGATGCTTTGGTTATGAGTTGTGGCGGGCTTTTGGGGCCGACCGGTCCATTTTAGAAATGTGACTGAGGTGGCGAAGCTGTATCAGGCTGACATTTTCAAGGTTGCAAATACCCCTAATTATCGCCCCCAACAACGTATGTTTACTTCGAAAACTTTACAAATGCGATGCCATGAAAAACTAGACAACCTATTATCAGTTGATCCTCGAACGGATTGCCGATCCTCAGTTCGGTTAACAAGTTCTCCGGATATTTGAAGTCATTCTTATCCAAATGCTATTTCGTGCAGTTTTTAATCATCACCCGACACCCAGCCACTTGGTGATTGATTATGAAAAGCGAAAAACCTACCTATTTGATCTTTGTATACTTGAGATCCCGTTGAACTCTAAGTTGAAACGGTTTATCGTTCGGGTTAAAACATTTAGGAGGTATTGCATTCTCATCAATACCAAATCACGAGGAAGAGGTCTATCATTTATACTAGAATTATTCCGAAATGCCACGTGGGGCTTTAACAAGATCAAAAACCCTTTGGGTGGATTGGGAACATGAAGCGAGAAGTATAATATCGCAAACCATGAAAATATAGGGCGCATAGACGCTATTTTTCAGCGTCTACACACACGTTAGCCGCAAGGTATACAGCCCACTGCTTCATCGATAATTTAGATAATGATAGACTGCATAAAAAATGCTTTTAATAATAGAGAGATTGCACTAATTCTCTGGATTCTACCAGTGATAATTCTGATGCTTTTTGACAAAAACATTAGAAAATCTATTGGCGGACTGTTTATTGCGATTACAAATAAATGGCTGCTGATTTCCATTTCGGGTATGATAATTTATATCGCATTGTGGATTTACGGATTCTATGTATTGAAATTGTGGGATTATGGATTGCTAAAAGATACAATAGTTTGGACTTTTGGAGTTGCATTCATAATGATAATGAATTCTTCAAAATCATTTAAAGATAAAGACCACTTTAAGAAAATTCTTTTCGACAATTTTAAGTTACTGGTTATCTTAATATTTATAGTAAACTTATATGTCTTCAATTTAATAGCAGAGCTATTTATCGTTCCATTATTAGTGTTTTTCGGCTTGATGCAGGGGATTACTGAATCAAAAGAAGAGTTTAAACCTGTCAAAAATACTCTTGATTACCTTTTTTCTATACTATGTTTAGGATATTTAATTTTTGCTATCATAAAGATTGTTCAAGATTCAAGCTCATTTATGAAGATTGATAATTTGAAATCATTTCTTCTACCAATAATACTGACTATTCTATTTATCCCCTTTGCGTATTTGTATGCACTAATAATGCTTTATCAAACTTTTTTTATTCGATTAAAATTCACGATTAAAAATGATAAATACCTGATTAAATATTCAAAATGGAGAACATTATGGATGTGTAACCTAAGTTTGAGAAAATTAAATATGGTATCAAAATCGATGATATTTTTTGATATAAAAACTAAAGAAGATTTAAATGTAGAATTATGTAAAGCATTGAATACCAAATAAACCCAGCGGCTAACACGCAATATACGTAAGCCGGGGGATGTGGGGAATTTAAACTTTTGTACATTTACTCAAATTCGCAACGGTTTGACAGGTTGGTGCTTCGAAATCCCGGCCTACGCATATTGCCAAACGTTATGGGCAAGGTTAAAAACGGCACAGTGGACAGACACGAGAGCCACAACAAAAAATAAAAAGTGGAGTCCAGAAACCACTAAAAAAACGGGGCGTAATCTGAAAAGCCAAATGAGTAGGAATTAAGAGAAATTGGAATATGGCTATTGATTTGATTGCAAAATTTAGTGTCATTGACAAAGTTGACCCAAATGAAAGTAAGGAAATATTTGACCTTTTTTTAGCACCTGATGAACAAATTATTTTGTCATATAAGAATGTACGTGACAAAGTTGTTTTTACAACTAAAAAAATAATCTGCTATGATGTACAGGGCATGACTGGCAGTAAAAAGGAATACAGGTTTTTCCCTTATTCTAAAGTTTCTTCTTTTTCAGTTGAGACAGCTGGGTTTTTTGATGGTGATGCTGATTTTAAAATATGGGTGTCTGGTGTTGGTTGTTTCGAAATAAAATTTGGACGGAAATTGGATATTAAAGAACTTGGTTCGTTTATGGCCTCAAAAATCTGATATTAATTAAACCCAGCCCATAACATGCGGTATAGCCAATAAGGGTTTCGGAGGTCCATTAAGCGTACAATCCCGCACAAGTTATGCGGCAGGTGGACAAGAAACCAGCCCGCAAACCCTTACCGGCAATACCGCCATCCGTTATGTAACATTTTAAAAAAATCCAATACAATGAGATCATTCATATCATATTCATGGTCGAACGCAACCCATGAAAATTGGGTGCTTGCATTAGCTACCGAATTGAGAAATTCTGGTGTTGATGTAATTTTAGATAAATGGGATTTGAAAGAAGGACATGATGCTATTGCATTTATGGAAGAAATGGTTAATAATCCAGAAATAAAAAAAGTAATAATAATTTCTGATAAAAAGTATGCAGATAAAGCAAATGGTCGAGATGGTGGTGTTGGAACTGAAACCCAAATTATTTCAAAAGAAATATATGATAATGTCAAACAAGATAAGTTTGTTGCAGTAGTTGCTGAAAAGGATGAAAATGGAAAGCCATATCTTCCAACATACTATAAATCCAGAATTTATATTGACTTAAGTGAATCTGAAAAATATGCCGATAATTTTGAGATTCTTTTAAGATGGATTTTTGATATGCCATTACATAAAAAACCGTCTTTGGGACAAAAGCCAGCTTTTCTCAACGAAAAAGGAAGTATAGAATTAGGAACATCATTTACTCAAAAAAGACTTATTTCTGCTATAAAAGAAAATAAGGAAATATTAAATGGTGCATTAAGTGAGTATCTTACAATGTATAGTGAAAATTTTGAGAAATTACGGATTGTAAAACCAGATAAAAAGGAATATGATGAATTAATTTTTGAAATGATAGATTCATTTAAGCCATATAAAAATGAGTTTTTACAAGTTATTTTTAATTTTAGTCAATATGGTATCAATGAAAATATTAATTCTTCTTTACATAGATTTTTCGAATCATTAATTCATTATTTATCTAATAGTGAGAATAATCGAGTCTATACAGATTGGGACTTTGATGTTTATAAGTTTATTATACGTGAGCTTTTCTTAAATACTATAGCCATATTGCTTAAATATGAAAAATTCGAGAGTGTCGGATATTTGCTTTCACATAAATATTACTTAAATAATAATTTAGGTTATGGGGAAACATTAACATCTTTTACCATTTTTGAAAATCATTTAAATTCATTTGACTATCGAATTCAAAGATTGTCTTTACGAAGGCTTTCTTTAAGGGCTGATTTACTAAAAGAAAGAAGTGAAAATTCAGGTATTGATTTTAGATATATAATGCAAGCAGATTTTACTCTCTTTATTAATACAGAATTAAATAACAAATTTGGTAGATGGTGGCCTGATACATTAATATATAGTAGCCATACGTATAATGCATTTGAGGTGTTTGCAAGAGCACAATCTAAAACTTATTTTGATAAAATGAAATGTATTTTAAATGTAGATTCTATAGAACAAGTAAATTTACTATTAAAAGATTATAAAGAAAATAAAAGAAATGCTCCAAGATGGGAATTTCATTCATTCGATCCAGAGATATTAATTGGAATTGAAAAATTGGCAAAAGAAAAATAAAAACGTTACATAACAAACGCCATATGCCAGAAGGGGTGTAGCAAGTAAGCAACTGTTCATCCCGCATCAGCTTTTTAGCGGTGGATACGAACGCAGTGCCGAAAACCCTTCCGGCACATGGCGTCGACCGTTACCGGCAAGTGAAATTCTATTGAAAGACTAAATAAATTCCAACAAAGTGGACTTTGGCTCGGAGCTCAAGATCAACAGACGGTTTCCAAGGAAAATGCAGGAGGCTTACAAGCGAACGGTGAATAAATTTGGCTCGGAGTTCAAGATCAGCAGACGGTTTCTAAGGAAAATCCAGGAGGTTAACAACCGTATGGTGCAACAAATAATAACAAATCAAACCAGCCGGTAACACAGTGCAGCCGCCATTCCCAAAAGCCTAGCTTTCCAAGGCGTCCGCCGGCCGCCTTAAGGATGTTCCACCATGGGCCGATATCTGGGCGTCCGGCAAAGTACAAGGGAACGGCGGTTGCACTAGACCGTTATGTGCAATGAAAGAATGAAAGGTCAAAGAGCCGGTGGCTCTATAACAAAGCCAAAATTGCGTCCCGGGACGGTAACAGCTACGCCGGAAGAGTTGTGGCAAGTTTTGAGCCAAGCCATCTACCAGCTGCAGTTCATCGGCAAAGTTTCTGGAATTGAAAAATTAAAACAAGTTTCCCGGGCGAGGAGCCAGGTAGCCAGAAGCTGCTTCGCTTTTGCAGGGCAAATGAAAAAGAACAAAAAAACGATAGATCAAGCCTGAGATCAGCAAATTTCTACTGCAAAGTTTTCTGAATCAAAAAATTAAACAAAGCTGCCGGGCAAGAAGCAAAACAAGCCAGAAGCCGCGCCGCTTCTGCGTAACAAACGAAAATTAAAAAATCATCCACTGCACATAACATGCGGTATAGCCAATAAGGGTTTCGGCGGTCCATCAAGCATACAATCCCGCATGAGCTATGCAGCAACGGGCAAGGAACCAGCCCGCAAACCCTTACCGGCTATACCGCCAGCCGTTACCGGCAAGTGAAATTCTATTGAAAGACTTAATAAATTCCAACACAGTGGACTTTGGCTCGGAGCTCAAGATCAACAGACAGTTTCCAAGGAAAATGCAGGAGGCTTACAAGCGAACGGTGACTAAATTTGGCTCGGAGTTCAAGATCAGCAGACGGTTTCTAAGGAAAATCCAGGAGGTTAACAACCGTACGGTGCAACAAAAAATAACAAATCAAACCAGCCGGTAACAAAGTGCAGCCGCCATCCCCATAAGCCTGGCTTTCCAAGGCGTCCGCCGGCCGCCTTAAGCATGTTCCTCCATGGGCCGATATCTGGGCGTCCGGCAATGTGAGGGGGAACGGCGGTTGCACCAAAACGTTAGCGGTAAGCGAATAAAACTTATATAATAATATAACAATTACACTATCATGTCAGAAGAAACAAAACCTATCGAACCTGTTGCAAAAGCGACTCCTTCAAAGAAAACTGTCGCGAATCCAACCAAGAAGGCTCCAACCGGGAAATCAGGTACTCCTTCAAAAAAAACGGCCAAAAATAAGAAAGCTGTAAGAACCTACCCCCAAATGACGCTTGAGCAAAGTTTAGTGATAGCACAAAAAATTAAAGAATTAAATGGTGGTAATCCTTGGTCACCAAAGGATGTTTCTAAAGCGACAGGAATTGGATTTGGAAATAATTTTTATTACTACACTGCATCTTCAAGGGATTTTGGAATTACAACCGGCACAAAACAAACTAAACAAATTGCACTTACAGATTTAGGGCGAGAAATAGTTTACGCACCAAATCCCTCAATTGAAAGAAGAAAGAAGATTGAAGCTTTTCTTAGAATTGAAATATTTAAGAAAGTGCTTGAATATTATAAAGGAAGCAGTCTTCCTGAAATGAAATATTTAAGTAATACTCTGGAAAACCAATTCAAAATACATCCTGATTTTCATGAGGAATTTTCGAAATTATTTAGCGAGAATTGTAAAGATCTGGAAATCACTTCAGGAAACCCTCTTGAGGAAGCAAATTCCACATATAATAAAAAAGCACATTCCACAGTAATTGTTGGGGAAACAAAAAAGGGAACTAAAGGAAAACTGAAGGCATTTGTAATAATACCATTCTCTGAAAAAGGAGATAAAAGACCTATTGGATTTTTTAAAGAAGTTCTAGATAGTTTATTGATCCCAGCTGGCATTGAGGCAGAGTTCAATGTTGAGACTGCGAACAAACAAGGGTCAGACGTAATTCAATCAACAATAATAAATGATTTGTTAGAAGCAGATTTAGTTATTGCAGATTTGACTGATCATAATCCGAATGTATTATTCGAGCTTGGAATGAGAATGGCAATCGATAAGCCTGTTGCTCTTATTAAGTCGAAAGATACAGGTAAAATTTTTGACGTTGATAATATGCTAAGAGTTTTTGAATACAACCAGAATTTGTGGAAATCAACTATTGAAAAAGATGTACCATCACTTGTAGATCATTTTAAAGCAGCTTGGGAAAATCGAGACAGCGAACAAACATATATGAAAATCCTTCGTAAAGGAGGCGGAAATCACTAGGATACAACATAGATTGAAAAAGGTGCCTACCGCTAACAAAGGCTAAGCAAGGTTGGGTTTCCAGCCGCACTTGGCCCACCAAAAACCCAACCTCGCCTAGCCTCGACCGTTAGGCATTATTAAAAAGGACACTCATGACTAAAAAGATTCCCATATTTGAATATCCTGAATTCAACGATACATTCAGTGAACTTTTTGATAAGTTATTGAATGAATCTGGACGTGGAGCTGTTCTTATCGCGACATCATATGTTGAAGAGCACTTAGAAAATTTTATTTTAAAGATTCTACCAAAGAGCGACAAGAAATATTCAGAAAGATTATTTAATTACCCAGGACCATTAAGCTCTTTTTCGGCTAAGATTGAGCTAAGTTATGCGTTTAGATTAATTTCTGAGAGGACTTATAATTCATTAAACCACCTGAGGAAAATTAGAAATGATGCCGCTCATTCTTCAAAAGAATTTGCACTATCAGATAGAGACATAGACAAAGCTTTTAATCTTGGTGAGGGATTTATGACAATGGTTCATACATCATCTGCAGAAATGATGATTAAAATGAAGATAGAATCACTAAAAAGTAGTCTCTCCGAAATTAATGGAATGGATGAAGAAAAAATAGGTGATTCTATTTTATCAAGTTTTCAAGAAAATAAAAACATTGAAATATTGGAAAAACAATTACCTCATTGGAAGCTTATTTTTGGAATATCGTTGATTTGTGGTATGCTGAGATTTTTCTCTGATGATGCAACTGCTAAACTAATGGGAAACGAAACTTGGGTAAATATTAAAGCTTATAACAATGCCTAACATATGGTATAGTGCATGCGGGTTTCAGGGGTTTTCGAAGGTTTATGACTCGTAAAAAAAGTCGATGTAAACTGATAGGAAATCGCTTCGTAATCCCGCACGACACTATACCATCACTCGTTACCGGCAAGTGAAATTCTATTGAAAGACTAAATAAATTCCAACAAAGTGGACTTTGGCTCGGAGCTCAAGATCAACAGACAGTTTCCAAGGAAAATGCAGGAGGCTTACAAGCGAACGGTGACTAAATTTGGCTCGGAGTTCAAGATCAGCAGACGGTTTCTAAGGAAAATCCAGGAGGTTAACAACCATACGGTACAACAAAAAATAACAAATCAAACCAGCCGGTAACACAGTGCAGCCGCCATTCCCACCGGCCTGGCTTTCCAAGGCGTCCGCCGGCCGCCTTAACGATATTCCCCAATTGGCCGATATCTGGGCGTCCGGCAATGTGTAGGGGAACGGCGGTTGCACCGAAACGTTAGGCAAAATACAAGAAAATGAACCAAGAAACTTATAGACAGCATTATGTTCCAAGAACTTATCTACAGAAATTTGCTATTAAAAGAAAGAAGAATTATAATATCAATGCGGCAGATAAAAATAATTTTGAAAATATAATTTTTCCAAATATCACAAATGTTTGTTTAGAAACAGACATGTACACACTTACAGGACGGACTAAAGAACAAAGACAAGCGCTTGAGACTTTTTATTCGGACACTGTTGAAAATGTATATAATGAAGTTTACCAAACTTTGACTGATGAATCCATCAGAGAAATTGATGAAGACATGCATTATAAAATTGTAATGACAATTATTACAATGATGTATCGCACTTCAAAATGGATACACTTACATAATGACTTTTTTGATAGAGTATTGGATAAAGCGTTTTCTCTTTGCGAGCAGACTGGGAAAGACTATTTTATGTATCAGGACATCAAGTATTCAATAAAAGGAAAAACTCTCAATGAAGTTAAGACGGAGTTTAGAACTATGAAAAAAGAAGTCCAAGTGCTAACACAGTTGGAAGTTGCATTTAAACTTATAAATATTAGAAAATTTGATGGTATTTTAGTAAGTAAAATATGCTCAGAAAATCAATTTATTACAAGTGATAATCCAGTCGTTTTATCAAATATAAATCCTGGACATATTGCTCCGTTTGACCCAGAAAATATGATTAGACTGCCATTGGATTCAAACCATATATTGACAATAATGCCACATTCTCAATCAGATGGAAGTCATCTAATTTCAAGAACTAAAGTTAGTGCTGGAATGTCAGTTGCAAAAATGATTGCAAATAATTCATCTCAATTAGAATCGGCTTTTAAATATATTCTTGGAACCAAAAGTGCTCTTTCTAACTTCATTGGGAAACTTGACGATTATAAGAAACCAATAAGTGAAGAACAAAAGAAAAATCTGGAAGAACTTAATAAGATTGTAAGAATGATGGTTAAATAAGTACTTTGCCTAACACGCGGTATAGCCAACAAGGGTTTCATTAGTATGCGAAAGTTTGTAGCCCGCTTCAACTTTTTCGTGTATCATGATAGGAAATCACCCGCAATCCCTTACTGGCCATACCGCCAACCGTTGGGTGCAAGCTTGACCCGTCCTAAAAAATGGCTACACAATATGATGTAGATATGTATAAAAATGATCAGGTAACACGGCGTTATAGTAGGGTTTCA
>Ga0209373_10000713_pt1 | contig 47630 bp, 31 predicted proteins | sample Higcelweek5metaG_FD_187173 | JGI IMG/M metagenome (GOLD analysis project Ga0209373, IMG submission 187173) | Freshwater pond sediment microbial communities from the University of Edinburgh, under environmental carbon perturbations - High... | ecosystem: Environmental > Aquatic > Freshwater >... | reverse complement strand
ACCCTGCCCGCATCGAGGACGTTGTGCGCAAGGTGGAGCAGGAAATGGACGTGAAGCTGCGCGAGATCGGCGAGCAGGCCACCTTCGACGTGGGCGTGCACGGCATCCACCCGGAGCTGGTGAAGCTGCTGGGTCAGCTGCACTACCGCACCAGCTACTCGCAGAACGTGCTCCAGCACTCCATAGAAGTGGCCTTCCTCTGCGGCATCATGGCCGCCGAGCTGGGCCTTGACGAAAAGATGGCCAAGCGCGCGGGTCTGCTGCACGACCTGGGCAAGGCCGTGGACCACGAGATCGAGGGGCCGCACGCCCTCATCGGCGCGGACCTGGCCAAGAAGCACGGCGAAATTCAAGAGATCGTGCACGCCATCCAGGCCCACCACGAAGACGTGCCGCCCCAGACGGCCATCGCCACCCTGGTGCAGGCGGCCGACTCCCTCTCCGGCGCGCGCCCCGGCGCCCGCAAGGAGCTGCTGGAGAATTACGTGAAGCGCCTGGAGGAGCTGGAGGGCATCGCCACCAGCTTCGGCGGCGTCAGCAAGGCCTACGCCATCCAGGCCGGACGCGAAGTCCGCGTCATGGTCGACGCCGAGCGCGTGCCCGACGAGCAGACCTACATGCTGGTCAAGGACATCGCCGCCAAGATTGAGAACAACATGACCTACCCCGGCCAGATCCGGGTCACGGTCATCCGCGAAAAGCGGGCCGTGGGCTACGCCAAATAGCCGGCCACGCCGGTTCAAGCCGCCACAAAGGGCCGGGGAGCGTTCGCGTTCTCCGGCCTTTTTCTTTGCCCCTGCAAAGCCCTTGCTCCTTCGGCCGCGTTTGCCTATTGTGCATATGCTGAAAAGCGCTCCTGACAATTCGTCTCGGACCCGAAACACAAACGGAGGTGCCCCAATGGCCGCTGAAAGCAGAGAGGCCCGCAAGGCCAAGGTTCTGGATGTGCTGAACAAAGCCCGCGCTATGGAGCTGCACGCCATCACCCAATACATGAACCAGCACTACAATCTGGACAACATGGACTACGGCGAAATGGCCGCCAACATGAAGCTCATCGCCATCGACGAAATGCGTCACGCCGAGATGTTCGCCGAGCGCATCAAGGAACTTGGCGGCGAGCCCGCCACCCAGGGCGAGGGCAAGGTCACCAAGGGCCAGGACGTGCGCAAGATCTTCCCCTTCGACGCCGACCTGGAAGACAACACCATCGACTCTTACAACCAGTTTTTGCAGGTCTGCCGCGAAAACGGTGACAACATCAGCATGAACCTGTTCCAGGCCATCATCGACGAGGAGCAGATCCACTTCAACCACTTCGACAACGTGGCCGAGCACATCAAAAACCTCGGCGACGCGTATCTCTCGCGCATCGCGGGCACGCCCTCCACCACGGGCGGCACCACCAAGGGCTTCGCCCTGCCCGGCGGCCCCGGAGCCACGGCCGGCTAAACGCCGCAAGCGCGCGCACAGGGCGGATGGGGCGACCCTCGTCCGCCCTTTTTCGTGCGCTCCAAATCCCGCCAGAAGCGCGGCCTTAACCACAGAATATTGACCACATAACAGCGCGCCGCCCCATGCCCCCCCGGAAGGCATTCGCCCTCTGGACGTCCTCTGACAAGCGAAAGGGGGAGAGAGGGCGCTATTGGTGCTGTCGGCTGAAGCCCTGCGGGAACCCTTGGCAGGAGCCACCCGTCCAAGGGAAGAAGCTCACCAGAAGAGCATTGCCCCACCCTCCTGAGCCAGCTTTGAGGATCGCCCCCCAAGGCACAGCGCAATCCCCAACAAGGCGGAACGCGACGCGGGCCTGTTCGGGCGCTCTGTCGCAGAATGTTCCGGCAGCGCGGGTTGTCGCCACTTCCGCAGAGTAGTGGGCCGAACCTAGGATTCTTGGCTATCCGCTCCCGTCACCGCTGAGTATTCCTCGGTATACGCCGCCAGAATCTCCCCTATCAGTCGCCCGAACCGGGGCCGCAATTCCTGGCAACGCGGGATGTTGCGCATGGAGACGCCCTTGCGCTCGCTACGAATCAATCCTGCCTCGCGCAAAATTTTGAAGTGCTGCGAAAGGGTGGACTTGGGAATGACACGGTCCGGCAGATTCAAAAAATCGGAGCACGATTTCGGCGAATTGGATCGCATTATTTCCTTAAGAATCTGAACGCGCACCGGATTTGACAAGGCGTACAGAATGCCTTCAACCGTCACGTCTTCAACTGCCGGATGGTACAGTGGCTTCATGGCATGGTTCCTCGATTAGGGGAATGAACTGCGCATAAGACGGCCTACGCGCCCCGACGACGGCTCGGGCAAATGACGGCGAAAATGGGCGGCGCAAACGGAACACTGTGGTTGACAACCATATCTATAGTTCATTAAAACGGGACTAACGAACTGTCTGTCCTTTCCACGCTCTTGCGCGTCCGACCATGCATACACCGGCACTCTGGGGCAGACAAGCAGGGGAGAAAGCGGCGCGGCCGCACGCAGCGCGCACTTCGCAAAACCACTATCCAAGGAGCAGCAGCATGAACAGACGGCAATTTTTAAGGCAAGCCGCATTTGCTTTTGTGGCTCTGGCCGCCGCCCCCCCTCTGACAAGTGTGGCGCGCGCCCAAAGCGCGCGCCCAAAGCCGCGCCGCCGTCAGGCGGGCTACTACTGGCTGACTCTCGGCGCGGTGGACATTGCCGCGCTGTCCGATGGCACGCTCATCAGCAAGGCGAAGCTGCTCAATGACAGCCACGGCGTAGCGGAAACGCTGCTGCAAAGAGCCCACGCGCCCGCAGAGCGGATCACCTCGGTCAACGCTTTTCTTGTTCTCGCCGGCGACCGCCGCATTCTGGTTGACGCCGGAACAGGAACCCTTCTGGGACCGACGCTGAACAAGCTTTCCGACAGCCTTGCCGGCGCGGGGCTCCAGCCGGATGATATCACCGACATTCTTCTCACGCACATACATGCGGACCACTCCGGCGGGTTGACCGAAAACGGAAAAATGGTTTTCCCCAATGCCACGGTGCGCGTGAACCGTGTGGAAGCTGAATTCTGGCTAAGCGCCGCCAATATGGAGAAGGCCAGTGAATATTTCAAGCCCATGTTCGTAGCGGCCAGGAAATCACTGGCCCCGTATCTTGCCTCCGGCCGCATCGCCAAGTTTGAAGCGGGGCAGGAAGTTCTTCCTGGGATAACCACGATTTCCGCGCCGGGGCACACGCCGGGACATACCAACTACATGCTCGAAAGCCAGGGAGAGCAGCTGCGGTTCTGGGGCGATACGGTCCATGTGGCCGAGGCGCAGTTCCCACACCCAGAACTGGCCATTGAGTTCGACCTCGACCCGGATGCCGCCGCCGCGCAGCGGCAAAAAACCTTTGCCGAAGTCGCCGCGCAGGGATGCCTCGTGGCCGGGGCGCATATCTCTTTCCCCGGCATCGGGCATGTTGGCAAAGCCGCACAGGGCTATCAGTGGTATCCCACGCCCTATGTCAATGACGCCCGCACGTAGCGTCCGCATGCGCTATCCATAGAAAGCGCGGAACCAACGCCCCCTGGCTTTTACAGAAGATCAGGGGGCGCTTGCCTGCCGCCTCGCCCTCCCACGCATCAGCGCGGCCATGCCTGGACATCGCCCTGGGGTTCCCCATGGGTGAACTTCCGTGCGAGTGGGCTTCGGCGCGGGTTCCGGAGCCACGGTCGACAATCTGCCGAAGAATCGACCCGGGAAGGGGGCGAAGGAAAGGCGGCGCGCTCCAGAGCAACGCGTGCCGCATTGAAAAACCTTTTGAATAGAGGGCGCGCGGGCTTCCTTCCAGCGGAAAGCTTTCCCCCGCATCTTCCCAGCAATCCGGTTTCCGCTCTTCCGCCGATCCAACGGCCCGCAGGGGATTGCCCATCGCGCGGCGCTCGGGTAAGCTCGCGCGCATGCGCATCCTTTTCCTGGGCGACATCGTGGGCCGGCCCGGCCGCACGGCTGTCAAAAAACACCTGGCCGAGATTCGGGCGAACACCCAAGCCGACCTCATCATCGCCAACGGCGAGAACGCCTCGGGCGGCCTCGGCCTGTCCTCGGACGGCGCCAAGGAGCTGCTCGGTGCGGGCGTCGACCTGCTGACCAGTGGCAACCACATTTGGAAGTTCAAGGACATCCCCTCGTACATGACGCGCGAGGAGCGGCTCCTCCGTCCGGCCAACTTCCCCCCAGGCCTGCCAGGCAAGGGCGTCTACGTGCTGCGCAAAGAGGGCCTGCCGCCGGTGGCGGTGCTGAACCTCATGGGCCGCACGTACATGACGGCCATCGACTGCCCCTTCCGCGCGGCGGATGCGCTTTTGGAGCAGCTCGAAGCCGAAGCGCCCGACGTGCGCGTGCGCCTGGTGGACTTCCACGCCGAGGCCACCAGCGAAAAGGCCGGCCTGGGTTGGCATCTGGATGGCCGCGTGAGCGCCGTGCTGGGCACGCACACCCACGTGCAGACCAACGACGCCCGGCTGCTCAAAAAGGGCACGGCCTTCATGACCGATCTGGGCATGTGCGGCCCCGTGGACTCCTGCCTGGGCATGACCGTGGCCCCCATCTTGCGGAAGTTCTTAACGGCCGCACCCGAACGTTTTGAAGTGGCAGACGGCCCCGTGGTTCTCTGCGGCGCCATCCTCGACATCGACGCGGAAACCGGCCAGGCGGAAGATATCGCCGTCTGGCGTTTTAGCGCACAATAACAGCGGAGCAGACATGAACATCTTTGACGAACTCTCCTGGCGCGGCCTGGTGCATCAGGTCTCCGACGCCGAAGGCCTGCGCAAATACCTCGATACCCCGGGCCAGGCCATGTACTGCGGCTTCGACCCCACGGCCGAGAGCCTGCACATCGGCAACCTCGTGCCCCTGCTCTCCCTGGTGCGCATGCTGCGCGCCGGACACAAGCCCATCTTCCTCCTCGGCGGGGCCACGGGCCTCATCGGCGACCCCTCCGGCAAGGACAAGGAGCGCGAGCTCTCCAACCAGCAGGCCGTGGAGGGCCGCGCCGCGCGCATAAAGGCCCAAATGGAGGCCTTTGTGGAGCGCAACACCGGCCAAAAGCCCACAGTGGTGAACAACTACGACTGGGTCAAGAACATGAGCGCCATCGAACTGCTGCGCGACGTGGGCAAGCACTTCACCGTCAACTGGATGCTCGGCAAAGACTCGGTCAAAGGCCGCATCGACCGCGATGAGGTGGGCATCTCGTACACCGAGTTCAGCTACATGATCCTGCAGGGCTACGACTTTTACCACCTCTGCAAAGAGTACGGCTGCCGCTTGCAGATTGGCGGCGGCGACCAGTGGGGCAACATCACCGCGGGCACGGAGCTCATCCGCAAGAAGGCCGCGGGCGACGCGTACGCCCTCACCTTCCCGCTCATCACCACGGCCTCGGGCAAGAAGTTCGGCAAAAGCGAAAAGGGCGCCATCTTCATGAGCACCGCCCTCACCAGCCCCTACGCCTTCTACCAGTTCTGGATCAACACCGAGGACGCCGACGTCGTAAAGTTCCTCAAGTACTTCACCTTCCTCACCCAAGAGGAGATAGCCGCCCTGGAAGCGGAGGTGGAGCGCGCCCCGCAGGAACGCGCTGCCCAAAAGGCTCTGGCCGCGCAGACCACCATCATGGTCCACGGCGAGGAGGAGCTGGCCAAGGTCATGGCCGCCACAGAGGCGCTCTTCGGCAAGGGCGACCTGCGCGCCACAGACCCCGGCACCCTGGCCGCCGCGCTGGAATCGGCCCCGGCAAAGGAATACGTCTTTGCGCAGCTGCCCGACCTGCCGCAAATCCTGGTGGACCTGGGCCTGTGCCCGTCCAAGGGGCAGGCCAGAAAGGACATCCAGGCCGGAGCCGTGTCGCTGAACGGCGACAAGGTGGCCGACGCCGCCCGCGCCCTCACCGCAGAAGACTTCCTGGGCGAAGTGAACGCCACCTGCGGCGCGTTCTTGGTGCTCAGAAAGGGCAAGAAGAACTACGGCCTGGTGCGGCTGGGATAAGCTTTCCTTCACGAAGGGGTTCCAAGGGGCGAAAAGCCCCTTGGCCTGCGGGGCATCCTCCTGGCACACCATTGGCGGAAAACAAGGGCTCCGCCCTTGGACCCGCCGGGGGGAATGCACCGCCCGGACCCCGCAATGGAAAGAAAAGAGCTGCTTCGGGGCTCGGCAAAAGCAAAAAGGACAGCCCCCCTTCCATAATCGGGGGTTCCAAGGGGTGAAAGCCCCTTGCCCTGCGGAGCATGCCCCGGGCGCACCTTTGGCGGGGAACAAGGGCTCCGCCTGTCTTCTGTCGGCAGCGCAACGCCTCAAGGCACCAGGGCGTCCCGCCTTGACGTCCATTTCCACGCCACGATCTAAGGCTCCCCACTCCGCATGCCCTGTCAACAGGGTCTTTTTGTCCTTTTCCGGCCAATAACGGGTGATTCTGCCTGCTAAATAAAGCTCGAACTATAATTTCATTGAAAGGCCAACGGCGGTCGGATATGGAACCGAATAGCGCGGACAACCGGACGCGGACCTGGGTGAGCGAGGACGGCAAACACGCCGCAGCCGGAATGAGCCTGGGGCCGATGGGCACCAAGCTAGGCGGCGGCGGCGAGGAGCAGCCCTACGACGGGCATGGGCGGTATCTCGGGAGCTCAGGCTCAGGCGGCATCTCGGGCGGCGGCGAAGTGCGCGGCAAGGTTTCGCCGCCAAAGGACAAATACCCGCCACCGCCGCCAGCGCCGAAAGAGCCCCACTTGACGTACAGCCAGAAGTCCGGGGAGCTGCGCGATGCCGATGGACGCCTCATGGACAAGGGACACGCCGGTTATGGCGACTATCGCGACAAGCCGGAGTTCGAAGACGAAAAGAACCGAGGCCCCATTCCGCGCGGGAACTACAAGGTCACGGAAGTGATCGAGGATACGAAAACAACCCGCCGGGAAGGTATGGGGCAGCACATTCTTCGCCTGGAGCCTGCGGATGCGGAAACCCGGCAACGCCTCAAGGAGATGAACCGTGACGGATTCTGGATTCATAATGGAGAGTCGCCAAAGGCCTCACAAGGCTGCATCCTCACAAAGGAAACAACGCGCAGACAGATTCCCGTGGGGTCAATTTTGCACGTCACGCTTTAGGCTTGCCCTGCCGCTTCTCTTTGCCTGCCTCCTCCTCAGCCTGCTGGCCGGGGAGGCCCAGGCCGGGGGCAAAGGCATTTTTGTTTGGTCTGAGCCCTTCCTGAAGGTCCAGAACCCGGACCGCAACATTCCCCCTTTGGGCAAAGAGGGCACACCACCCAAGGACATTGCCCCGCAGCACCTGACGGTGGGCCCCTTCGGCCCCACCGATGGCCGTGGCGCTGGAGGACTCTACATCCGACCGGAAACCATGAAGGAAGAACACATTCCTGGCCTCTTCGGCAAAATTCCGGTGTCGGAACCCAGCCTGGAGGACATGCATGGAATCGAGGGCTGGTGCTACACCGCCGCCACGCCCAGCGACCGCACCGCAGTGCTTATGCTCTATGGCGTGGACGGATTCGTGAACACCATCGCCGTGGTCTCGGACGTGGCGTTCATCCGCCAGCCGAGTCTGTGCGCCCGCACCCCGCGCGTGCATGCCGGGCTGGCCACTTTGAGCGGGATCAGGCTGGGCATGAGCCGCGCCCAGGTGCGGGCAATTCTGGGCCGGCCAATGGTTGCGGACTCTTGGCGCGACGGCATTGAGAGCGCGAACTGGGAGCCGCTCACTCCGGCGCTCAATCGCAAGCTGGGCTGGGAAGAGATGCGCGCGACCCACCGCACAAGGCTGCAAAAGGTTGTGGTCTGGTACGAGAAGGACAAGGTCATCGGCTTCGAGGTGGAGGAGTTCAGCCAGGAAGGCCCTTCGCCAAGCCTCATGGGCGGGGCGAAAAGCGAGTAGGCTCCGCCAGCCGGAACTGCGTGCCTGCATACGGCAACTTGCGGTATTTTAGGCGGTTTGAATTCCCCGCATAAAGGCGTGTCTCAGGGCCATCCTGAGATAAAAAGGGCCAGAACCAAGCAAGCGCTTGACCCTGGCCCTTTTGCGTTGCGGGGCGTTTTTTGCGGCTAGGCCGCCTACACCGGCACGCCCCAGATCTCGCGGGCGTACTCGGCAATGGCCCGGTCGGACGAGAAGTAGCCCATGCCCGCGGTGTTCAAAATGGACTTTTCGAGCCAGAGCTCGCGGCTGCGGTAAAGCCGGGCGACCTCCTTCTGGGCGTTCACGTAGGAGCGGAAGTCCGCCAGCACCATCCAGCGGTCGCCGTCGCGCAGCAGGCTGTCCACAATGGGCCGGAAGAGGTCGGGCTGCAGCGGCGAGAAGTGCCCGGAAGCGATGAGGTCGAGCACGCGGTGCAGCGAATCGTCCTTTTGGTAGAATTCCCAGGGATTGTAGCCGCGGGCCTTGAGCGCGCCCACCTCCGGCGTGGTCATGCCGAAGAGGAAGAAGTTCTCTTCGCCCACGCGCTGGCGAATCTCCACGTTGGCCCCGTCCAGGGTGCCTATGGTCAGCGCGCCGTTGATGGCGAACTTCATGTTGCCCGTGCCGCTGGCCTCGGTGCCGGCAAGGGAGATCTGCTCGGAAAGCTCGGTGCCGGGGATGATCTTCTCCGCGTTGGAGACGCAGTAGTTGGGCAGAAAGGCCACGGTGAGCAGGCCCGCGCACTTGGACTCGCGGTCCACCGCGTCTGAAACCGCGTGGATGAGCCGGATGATGAGCTTGGCCATGCGGTAGCCCGGTGCGGCCTTGCCGCCGAAGATGACCGTGCGCGGCACGATGTCGCGGCCGATCTTGCCGGAGCGCAGGTCTTCGTACAGGCTCACCACGTGCAGCACGTTTAGAAGCTGGCGCTTGTACTCGTGGATGCGCTTCACCTGCACGTCGAACATGCTGTCCGGGTCGAGTTTGACATCGACTTTATGCAGCACGTACTCGGCCAGGCGCTGCTTGTTCTTGTGCTTCACCCTGTCCCAGCGGGCGCGGAACTCGGAGTCGCCCGCAAAGGGTTTCAACTCCGCAAGGCGCTCCAGCTTGGTGATGAAGCCCGCGCCGATGGCCTCGGCGATGAGCTCCGTGAGGCCGGGGTTGCACTGCCGCAGCCAGCGCCGCGGCGTGACGCCGTTGGTCTTGTTGTTGAAGCGCTCCGGAAACAGCTCGGCGAAGTCGCGGAAGGTGCTGGCCTTCAAAATCTCGGTGTGCAGGGCGGAAACGCCGTTCACCGAGTGCGAGCCCAAAACCGCGAGGTTGGCCATGCGCACGCGCTTGCCGAAGTCCTCGCCAATGAGCGAGAGCCGGGCCAGGCGGTCGTCGTCGCCGGGGTAGCGCTTGCGCACGTCCTCCAGAAAGCGGCGGTTGATCTCGAAGATGATCTGCATGTGCCGGGGCAGAATGCGCGTCATGAGGTCCACGGGCCAGTGCTCCAGGGCCTCGGGCATCACCGTGTGGTTGGTGTAGGCGAAGGTGCCCACGCAGATGGCCCAGGCCTTGTCCCAGGGCAGCAGGTGGTCGTCCAGCAGAATGCGCATGAGCTCCGGTATGGCGATGGCCGGATGCGTGTCGTTCAACTGCACGGCCACAAGGTCCGGCAGGTCCTCGAAGCCCTGGTGGTGCTTCAGGTGTCGGCGGGTGATGTCCTGGAAGGTTGCGGCCACGAAGAAATACTGCTGCTTGAGCCGCAGCTCCTGGCCTTCCACGAAGTTGTCCGTGGGGTAGAGCACCTTGGAGATGTTCTCGCTCTTGGCCTTGTCCTCAATGGCGCGCAAGTAAGCGCCGGAGTTGAAGAACTCCAGGTCGAAGTCGCGGCTGCTCTTGGCGCTCCACAGGCGCATGTTGATGACGTTCTCGTTCTCGAAGCCGGGCACCATCATGTCATAGGCCATGGCCATGACTTTTTCGCCGCCCTCCCACACCGCGCGCAGGCGGTTCTGGTCGTCGGTGTAGGTGTGCACGCTGCCGCCGAACTGCACCGGGTACAGGTAGCCCGCGCGGTCGTATTCCCACGGGTTGCCGAACCGGAGCCAGTTGTCCGGCCGCTCCACCTGCCAGCCGTCCTGAATGCTCTGGTGGAAGATGCCGTACTCGTAGCGGATGCCGTAGCCGTAGGCCGGGATGTTCAGCGTGGCCAGCGAGTCCAGGTAGCAGGAGGCCAGGCGCCCCAGGCCGCCGTTGCCCAAGCCAGCGTCCCACTCCACCTCGGTGATCTCCTCATAGTCCTGGCCCATCTCGGAAAGGGCCGCGCGCACCTCATCCTCCATGCCGAGGCAGAGGACGTTGTTCTTGAGCGAGCGCCCCACGAGGAATTCCAGGGAAAGATAATACACGCGCTTCACGCTGGCGTCGTAATAGCCGCGCTGGGTCTTGATCCAGTGCTCGGCCATGCGCTCGCGCACGGTGTAGGCCAGGGCCTTGTAATAGTCGTGCATGCCCGCGCGGGTGATGTCTTTGCCCAAAAAGGCGAACATGTGCTTGCGGATGTCCTCCTTCAGGTTCTCCACAGGGGAGCAGTGGGCGGGCGGCACGATGGGCTGGTCGGCGTTTGTGGTTTGGTTCACGGCCTGGCTGGCGGCCTTGGCCCGGGCGGCGGTTTTGCTCCCGGCCTTTTCCGAAGCGCGCTTTGGGGCGGCGGAAGTCTTCTTGGCGGGCATGAAATCCTCGGCTTTGTTGAAGGGCGGTCTTTTGAAGACGATACGTACTTTTTGCCCCGGTTCTTGAAAAATAGCAAGCGGGTAGGGGTGAACCGCATGATTCCTGGCAGGGCGCTTGACGCGCGGCGGAAAGTGCGTATTTAGATTGCATACCCCCCTAGGGTAATAATTGAGTCCGGAGGTATGAAATGAATGGCAAGCAACCCTCCCGCGCATGGAACCCGTATTTGGCCGGAGCCCTGGCCGGGCTTCTGCTGGTGCTTTCGGTCTATGTCACGGGCAAGTATTTCGGCGCCTCCACAACCTATGTGCGCGCCGCCGGCTTCGTGGAGCGCGCGGTGGACGCGGACCGCGTGTCGCAGATGGCTTACTTCCTCAAGGAGGCGCCCGTCATCGACTGGCAGTGGATGTTCGTTGTGGGCATTGCCGTGGGCTCGCTGGCCGCGGCCCTGCTGAGCGGAACCTTCCGCATCCAGAGCGTGCCGGAGCGTTTTGCCGCGCGCTTCGGCCACAAGCCGGGGCTGCGGGCCGCGCTGGCCTTTGGCGGCGGCGCGGTGGCCATGTTCGGCGCGCGCCTGGCCGACGGCTGCCCCAGCGGGCACGGGCTTTCCGGGTCGCTGCAGCTGGCGGCCAGCGGCCTTGTGGCGCTTGTCTGCTTCTTCGTGGGTGGGCTCATCATTGCGCGGCTGGTGTACGGCGCGCAGGGAGGAAAGTAGCCATGGAACTGCTGTTCGGCCTCATCACGGGCATCGGCTTTGGCGTTTTGCTGCAGCGGGCGGAGGTCATCCGCTTCGACCGCCAGATCGGCGCGCTGCTGTTCAAGGACATGACCATTGTGAAGTTCATGCTCACCACTATCCTCGTGGGCATGGTCGGCGTGTATGGACTTGTGGACCTGGGGCTGGCCAAGCTCGCGCTCAAGCCGCTGGTGTTGGGCGGCAACGTGCTGGGCGGGCTGGTCTTTGGCGTGGGCTGGGCGCTTTTGGGCTATTGTCCGGGCACGGCCGGGGCCGCCCTGGGCGAGGGCCGCGTGGACGCCCTGGCGGGCATGGCGGGCATGCTGGTTGGCGCCGCGGCCTACGCCGAGGCCTACCCGGCCCTGAAGCAGAGCGTGCTGACCTGGGGCGACTACGGCAAGGTTACGCTGCCGAGTTTGCTGGGCCTGAACCACTGGCCGGTGATCCTCGTGTTCGTGGCGGCCAGCGTGCTGCTGCTGCGCTTCATCGAGCGCAAGGGGCTCTAGCTATTCGCCCAGCAGGCTCTGCACGCGGTTCACGTACTCGTGCAGGATGGCGGCGTTGTCCTCGCTGACGTCCACGAACTGCCCCCCGATGCTGATGCGCCCGCGCTGCTCGTCGATGCGGCGCAGCACCACCGGCGCCATGAAGGGCTTGCCGCAGCTGGCGCCCAGCTCACAGCGCAGCAGAATGCGCTCGCCGGGCTGGGCCGTGCGCAGGGGGCTTTTCAGCGAGGAGCGGGTGGTGAAGCGGCAGCCCTCCGGGGCCAGGTCCACCACCATGACGTCGTGGTCGCCGAAGCTGCCGTGAATGTTGCCCGGCACCGAAACCTTGACGCGCTCGTTGCGGCGCAGCACCACGCGCTCCACCGTGTCGGGGTAGGAGAGAAACAGCAGCGGGGCCGGGTTGCTTATGCGGTTCAGCACCTCGGTGCGGAAGCCGAAAAGCGTGCCCCCGGCGTCGAGCTGGCCGATGGCGTTTGGGTTTTGCGTCAGCTTGGCCAGGGTGTCTTGCGGCAGCCGCGCCTGGACGATGAAATAGGTGTACGGGTCCAGGCCGACGATGCGTCCTTCGTAGCGCTGCTCCACGCAGAGCAGGCGCAAAAAGATGGGATTGCCTACCTTGAGTTTGAGATGGACGCCCGGCAAGCGCTCAATGTGGCGCTCTCCCCGGGACTCCTCAAGGGCGGCCTTGCCGATGCTTCTGGCCTGGCCGACTTCCTGCTGTGCATCCATTTCCGGGGTCTCCTGCTGCGGCTGGTGTTCTTGGGCTGTATGGGAATCTGGCATGGCGTGCGTCTCCCCTCTACGTAGTCATAGCCCAAGGCGATGCCGCCATGCAAGAGAATGATAGCTGCTCCCGCTAATTTGCGGCCAGGGCCGCCTTCATCTTGTCCAAAAGTTCGCCGCGCACAAAAAGCCCCCCCCGGCCCCGGCCCAGGGCCACTCCTGGCTTCACCGAGCCGTGGAAGTCCGAGCCGCCGCTCTCCAAAAGCCCCAGGCGCTGCGCCAGGCCGGAAACCAGCGCCGTGTATTTGTCCGAGTGCTCGGTGTAGTAGACCTCCACGCCATCAAGCTCCTGCCCGGCCAGTTCCGTGAGCATGGCCTCTATTTGGCGCGGCTGCTGCGAGAGCAGGTATGGGTGGGCCAGCACGGCCAGCCCGCCGTCCGCGTGGATGGCCGCTATCGCCTCGGGCGGGGTGAGCTTGGCCTTGGGCACGTAAGCCAGCCCGCCAGCGCCCAGAAAACGGCTGAAGGCCTCTTCGAAGCTGCGCACCACGCCCGCCTCCAGCATGGCCTGGGCCATGTGCGGACGTCCCACCACGCCGGTGGCGTGCTTTTCCACGTCCTCGCGCCGCAGGTTCACGCCCACGCTGCGCAGCTTTTCCAGCATGGTCTCGTTGCGCTTGGCGCGCGCCTCCAATACCCGCGTGAGCGCGCCGACAAGCTGTCCCGGCCGTTCGTCGATGAACAGGGCGAGCAGGTGCGTGGGCCGCCCGTTGTAGTCGAGGGAAAGCTCGCAGCCCGGCACCAGCTCCACGCCTTGTTTGGCCGCCTCGGCGCGGGCCTCGGGCAGGCCGTTGAAGGTGTCGTGGTCGGTGAGGGCAATGGCGGCCAGCCCGGCCTCCTTGGCCGCGCGCATAAGCTCCGCCGGGGTCAGGGTCCCGTCGGAAGCCGTGGAGTGGGTGTGTAGATCAATGCGCTGGTGCATGCTGGGCCTCGTTCGTGTATAGATGAAATGCGTATATTTCTGTCTTATCTATTAGCGCAACCGGTTGCCGCGTCAAGAGGAGAAGTGCGCCTTGTGCGCACGGGCGCGCTCGGGTATACAGGGGCCAGTTTTACGTTGATGGAGGTGGCGCATGGCCATGAATGAAGAATTGCTGAAGCTTTTGGCTTGTCCCCAGTGCCGCGGCGCCCTTGCGCTTTTGCCCGGCAAGGATGGACTTATGTGCCAGGCCTGCGCCGTTGTCTACCCCGTGCGCGAGGACATCCCGGTCATGCTTGTCGAAGAGGCCGTGGCCTTGGCCAAATGGAGCGGAAGCAAGCCGGAAGGGGCCTGATGCCCTTTGCCCTTGATAGGGCCGGGGAATTGCCGTAGGGAACCGCCAGTATTTCGGGGCGTAGCGCAGCTCGGTAGCGCGCCTGCTTTGGGAGCAGGATGTCGCATGTTCAAATCATGTCGCCCCGACCAGAAATTACAGCGGCTTACGAAGAAATTCGTGAGCCGCTTTTTGCGTGCTCAGTGAACTGTGGGCCATTCTGTGGGCCAATAGTAATTGCCTTGGCCGTGGCTTCAGTTTTGGCGGAGTCGGCAAGCGTGTTGACCGGTCTGCCCCTTTTGGGATCAGTTGAAACTTGAGAGAGTGGCCCCATTGAAAAATGGGGAGCCATAATGAGGAAGAGGAGGTTACTCCGTTGTTCTCATAGCCCGAAGGTCGTAGGTTCAAATCATGCGCAAGCTACCAATGGAATTAGGTGCTTACGATGAAACACCTTGTAAGCCATTTTCCTGTACCAACCGCGTTCCCAACCTCTGCGGCTGCGATATTCCTTTTTTTCGGCGTCCTTCGCGCGGCTGACGGTAGCTGACATCTGCGCATGTCAGCAGACATTCCAGTGAGTCTGCTGACATACCTTCCTCCGAAGGTACGCGCGGTCATCGGGGGGCAGGTCCCGAAAAAGCGCGGACTGAGCTGGGTTAGGGTTTGTTGTTTTTGTTTCCATGCCCCCTGTGCTTGGACAAAGGCTCTTCACAATGGTGCACCACCTCCCCTGTCTCGTCGAGGGTCACCGTTTCGCGGTACCTGTCGTTCTCCCTGTCGACCACCATCTCGCGTTGTGCGTTGGCGTTGTGTGAGCGTTGGAAGGCGGGTTCGGACTTCTCATGCAGAACCCAAGGCCTTTTCCCCTGCCTGAAGAGTTTCAGCGCATGGCCTCCCCGAATATGGAGCTGTCCCGTGCATGAGATTGAATAGCTTCGCGCTGTTGAGCCGCACTGCGGGCACGGCGTCCGCTCGTCTCCATCGTCGGCAGCATCGAGTGCAAACCCGCAGGTTGCGCATGTGTCGGCTTTGTTTGGGGTGTCCATGGTCTACCTCCTGCCTGTTGCGGGTACTCGGCCAAGGGTGTTCAAGGCATTGCCAAGGTTGGTGTGAACATGACATCGGCGAGTAAGCTCCATGCCACTGAAGCCAGCCGACAGGAGGGCGGTACGCAGGAGTAGAATTCGTTTCTGGAGGTCGGGCTGTTCTCAGGCCCACGATCTGTTCCGATCCGTGGTCCGTAATTCATGTAAATTGGCCCAGGCATTGGATTGGAAGTAAGTGAGAAGGGCTACGTCAACAGGATCTGTGGTCGTTGTCGTCATTCCTTCCGCGCGGTAAATGGCGGCCAGCGTCGCCGTTTCGGAGTTTAACGCGGCGTCGATTGCCTGCCCTAATTCCATGATCGCCTGATTTCCTTCCATAAGTACTCACTGTGGTCTTACTCCTAAACTTGGTGGCGAACATCTCCGCCCCGGCCACCCGAGAGTGTTCCGCGCCGCCGGGCGTAGGGAGCGCAAGGAGATGTCACTCCGACAACGCGTGGCCCTATGCGTCAGTCTCTTCTTCATCCATAGCCTTCCCCTCGGCTATCTGACGATTGATGCAACGCTCGGCCTCTTCGCGAATATCGTCGTAGAGGGGATATGCTGGATCAGTCTTGCTAAGTATTGTGAGTATTTCTTCGGCTTGCTCTTTTCTTTGAATATCAGCTGGGAAGGGTTCCCCGGGTGTACCTGATCGCATGCCTCCAATAGCCGCAGCATACAGGGAGGACTGAACATCGTCGTGTACCGATTTTCCAAGGGACCGAGCCGAACTCAAGCTATGTCTGACAAAAGTTTGCTCACTGAATACGAAAGAAGCAGGCACTTCACGCAAAACAGCCGCCAGAACAGCGAAGTGATCTGAATTGCCTCCCGCACTCCAACTCTGAAGTGTTGTTGCAAGGATCGGTTCGGTAAAGCCAAAGGTGCCTGCAACGAACTGAGCAAAATGGTGAGCAAAACGCCAGTCTGCAATTTTGGGTTTTGCCCAGTCTAGGGATTCAATCAACAGTGTGGCTCCATCTGGGTGCTCCAGAAGATTCAATGATTCATCCTCGCTGAAGCCTAAGGGCTCGTAAGTCCAGCTATCTTTGGCAACGGCTAGTTCAAGCCTGCTTTTTGCTAACTTAAAAACTAAGCGAGGGTTTCGCTTGGCGACCTTAGCAAGGAATCGCCGAGCCGAGTGCTCGTCGAGAGACTCGGGTGCAAGGAAAAGTTGCGTAATGCGCTCCAAGTCAGCGTCATTGATCTGGCCGAAAGGAATGGTATTCTCGTCATCAAGCCACAAGCATACGCTGCCGCCGAATGACACCATTAGGGCAGTGTTTGCCCTGGTAAGTAGGTCGATCGCTAATGGTTTATCGAGACGGGCGACTTCACGAAAGATATCTGAAGCGAAGCCCAGCACGAGAGTGTCTTCCGAACGGAAGATTTGCTGAATGACTTCGCGATCAGCATCTTGAAGTTTACGGTTCCAAAATACGCCCATAGAATAAGCTTGCGCAATGGTATGCAGGCGGTCTGTGCCTTCTTCGCTTAGCACCTTGATGTGTTCATGAGCTTCTGCCGGTTCGAACCGCAAAAGGAAATTTAGTGCGAGTGCACTAAAATCTGCCAGCACTGAGCCCGAATCGCGTTGCTTGGCATCCAAGATCTCCCGCGCTAAGTCTATCCGCCTTTCAATCAGGTGACTGATGAAAATGAAAGCTGACTTAAGTAAGCTTTGGCGGTAACTCTGAATGTCACGGAGGCGTGCTTCAAGGAAAACGGCCAGCTCGCCTGCTGAAGGGAACCTGGCTTCGGCTTCAGTCGTAAGTTGCTCTTGATGCTGGCGGTTTCGCTCGCGTTTTTCTGGGTCAAGCTGCCAGGTGTCATGTCCCCATCCGTCCATGAGGACGCGTGTCACGCGTGTCTCAAAATCTCGGTCGAGCCGAGCAATGATATCCTTTGCGGTTTCGCAGCTCGGTTCAGTCGAATAGAACGCGTGCCAAGATACCGACTGTGCTAGGCGAGCAAGAATAACAGCTGGTAGGTGGACGGCTTCGAGCTTGGCGTTGGTGCTGACCAGGGTGTCCGCAAATTCCTGCGACCATTCGGAGACTTCGGCATCCGTTGGTTTTCGATTGAACATTCCTATGGGGCCATGCAAGGCCGTTTGCAGCATCTCTGCGGCAGTAAATGCTTGCTGCTTGTCTATGCAGGATAAACTTTCAATAAGCGTGTCAATAATGCGGCGGCGCATGGCTGCGACCGCTTCGTGGTTCACTCCGTAAGGTGCGAACGTAACTTTGCGGCTTGTAGCCGTCGATGTGTGGCCCTCTGTCGAAAGCGCCCCCTTCAGTATGTCGAAAGGAGTCGCCGCGTTTGTCCAGCTCTCGGCAATGGGCAAAAGAGAGAGAGCAAAGTCGACCACTTCTTCACAGTACTCAACCGGCTTCCGCGGCATCGGGGTAGCAAGCTCGGTAAGAATCCGTAGCGCGTGGTGGGGATGTGAATTAGTTGCCCTCGTGTCGTTTTTGCCAATTTCCCAGAGCAACTCGCACGCTTGCGTAAGATACTTCTGATTGTACGCCGCGTTCTGGATCAGCCGGCTGACGTTTTCATCGGCACCGTGCCCCTGGAGAACCAACTTGTGAGCAAAAGCCAAGGCTTGGCGCGGCTGGAAGTAAGCAGCTGCGGCGGCTGCCTTCACGTCAGCATTTCGGTAGTCATCCTTCCATTCAAGCTTGGCCCAGATCCCGTCAAGCAATCGGCTGGAGGAGGTGTCACCTTCATTGCGCCGCCAGTCGAGTCGACCAAGGTTAAGGAGGAGGTGTTCTTTGTGCTCAGGCCGGCATTTTTCAAAGAGTGTTTCCGCGTAACCGTTGGAACCGCCGCTTAATGTGATGCACCCTGACGCAATAATCGAGTCGGCGAGCAAATCTGGTGACAGGCGGTACGCTGCGCCACGCTTGAACAGTACCCCAGATTCGATGAGGAGTCGCACCAGCCGCGTGGCGTCAGGGGCTGTGATTTCTTCCATTTCCTTGAGAAGTTCAATGACGCCCCCGGAATCGGGGGCAACCGGCTGGATCAGAGCCAGCACGCGCAAGATGCCGTGCACACGATCCTGGTCTTTACCCTGGGCGAGTCCTTCGGCGATGAATTGTTCGTAGTGTCTCAGCACAGTCGCCTGGAACAATTCATTGGACCCAAAAAGCTCGGGGTGCACACCTTCCTTGGCTACGATCTGTGCCCCAATGACCACTGCGAGTGGGCTGTCGAAAGTGATGTCGGCAATCCTCGAAGCGTGGCTGGGCGAGGCGCCGAGTTTCTCCAAGACCTGCGACGCAAGAGCCACGGCATCTTGCTTGGTTGGCTTCGCGAGTTCGACGGACGCCGCATATTGGCCGATCAACCCAGCTTCCGCCAATTCCCGCTGGACGATATCGCGCCAGTAGGAACGATATACCAACAGTAAACGCGCCTGTTGCCGCTGATCTGCGGCATATCGGATGACTTGCTCAAGATCGTCACGATCGTGGACATCATCAAGGACAAGTAGCTTCTCCCCTGCCCCGAGGTTTTCCAGTGCTTTCGCGGTGATCTCCTCGGTGGGAGAGGCAACAACTACCCTTGCGTGAGGGTGCGTTTCTAAGAAGCTCTCCAGGGCGGAGCGGAGCACGCGCGATTTACCTTCTCCTGCGCGGCCAACGAGACTCACTGCAACCACTTGGCGTTTGGCTAGGGCGGCTGCAAGCTGCTCAAGCTCCGCAGTTCGGCCAACCATTCCCCAACAATGGTTGAAAGGTCGGGCGTCAGCCAGGAAGGGGGCAAAGAAATCGGCAACAGTAAGCCACGGCCCAGGTTCCATTTCACCGGTCAAGGCGAATCGTTGAGTCGGGAAGTATATGCCGACTATGCGGATCTGTTCAGATTTGGGGAGAGTACGAAAGAGTCGTGATATATCTGTCTGGTCCCAGATATCCCAACCCGTGACTGGCCTAATCTCATTTCTGGCCTCAGGGCTGGCGACTCGTGAAAGCAGTATGAGTTTCTCCTTGGCCTCGATGGTTTGCGCTTTGATCGCAGCGCGAACCTTTGCCGGGCCAAACTGCGCTTCCCGCTTGCACTGGAAAGTGAACAACGCGTCATCTGCGAAGAGGGCCTCAATGTCGATGCCATATTGCTTATGTCCGGTTTTGCCTGCGGGATGCACCCTGGCTTGCCCTAGGTAGTAGGAGGCCAAGAAATCAAGGCAGAAGCGTTCAAAACTATCCGGATGCAGCCCGGCCAGAGGAAGGAGCTGGTCAAAAGAGACCGTGACTGGTTCTATGCTTGTTGTGCGGGCCTGGGCGTGAGATTGTCGCTGATTATCCATTTTCTTGCTCCATTAACCGCTTGTAGCTCTTGTCTGTAAGGCGGTATTGGCGAGTCCATTGTGCCAGACATCAACTCTCGGATGATGAAGTTATCAAGAGCTTTAGCGTCTGGCATGGAGACGTTAACTCCACTAGTTGACGGGACTGTACAGAAAGCCACATGGCCTGACTAGAGGGGGCGAGACATGACGGTTTGATCGCGCGATCAAGCCGAGCTTGGTTTGAGTCAACGTGGAAGCCTGGAGCGTTCTTGCCGGGTATTCCGAGCAAGTGATGGTGCCGAAAAGGTCTCTGGTGCAACAAGCCTTAGTCAGATAGAGCCTGCGCTATGCACCGCCGAACTACACTTTCCCGTCCCACGGTGGGAGCAGAGACCAACCCCGGTTCCGCAGTGAGGGTCGCGACTCTTCTGAGGATACGCACTCCCAGCCTATACGGACTCGTCCGGGAGTGGGAGCGGTTTGGTCCTGGAGTCCGGCGATGCAACTGTAGGTAAGGATGGTCCGATCTCGGCCTACGCACCCTGCGCCTACATCGACCCGTCGCAGGGTGGGAGCGGCACTTGCGTGCCGATGAATCCGAACGGTGGGCGTAATCCGCACAGTCGCTATGCACCGTTGCCTACAGCCTCCGGGGAGGCTCCATCCTTGACAACCCGTGGGTGCGCTCTCGCTCCAGGAGAAGGATAAATACACAGTGGAAAGCGCCTCAGTCAATAGAGGCACAAGAGCCCTTCCGCCAGATCGTCTGTGGCCGGGACATCAACGCGGACCCATATCCTGATCCTTCTCGCGTGAGGGATCGTAGTCTCCCCCTCCTCGTAGCCCCCTTCTCCCTTCCCTATTTCATAGTTTCCAGGGCCAACACCCACCGGCACTGGCCGCCACTTTGCCCTCGGGCTGGGTGCTTCCCTTGGGAACCACTACTAGACTCGAGGAGCTGACCTGCTTCCTGAAAACAGGACCATTCAAAATGAGAAAATTCTCAGTTAGGTTTGGCTCACCCCGAACCGGAGGATTTTTCCATGAAGAAGTCGCGGTTCACGGATTCGCAGATTGCGTTCATCCTGCGCCAGGCCGAGGAAGGGACGTCCGTGGAGGAGGTCTGCCGCAAGGCCGGCATCTCAGCCCAGACGTACTACCGCTGGCGCAACAAATACGGGGGCCTCATGCCCTCGGAGATGAAACGGCTCAAGCAGCTCGAGGAAGAGAACCAGCGCCTGCGGCGCCTGGTGGCGGACTTATCCCTGGACAAGGAGATGCTCCAGGACGTGATCCGCAGAAAATCATGAAGCCTGCGTATCGCCGCGAGCTGGTGAAGCACCTGCAAATGGTCTGGGGCGTCAGCATGAGGCGCGCCTGCGCCATTGTCGGCGGCTCCAGGTCCAGCCTCGACTACCGGCACAAGCGCGATACGCAGGCGGTTCTACGACAGAGGATCCGGGAAATCGCCGAGACCAGAGTCAAGTGGGGCTATCGGCGCATCCACGTGCTGCTGCGCCGCGAAGGCTGGCGGATAAACGCCAAGCGCGTGCATCGGCTGTACTGCCTGGAAGGGCTGCAGCTGCGCGGCAAGACGCCCAAGCGCAAGGTGTCGGCGAAGCTGCGCTCTGACAGGACACTAGCCAAGCGCCAGAACGAGATCTGGGCCATGGACTTTGTGAGCGACCAGCTCTTTGATGGGACAAAGTTGCGTATCCTGACCATAGTTGACGTCTTCACGCGCTTCAGCCCGGTTATCGACGCACGGAAAAGTTACAGGGCCGATGATGTGGTCAACACCCTGGAGCGCGTGACCAGAAAATATGGCGCGCCCAAAGAGATCCGCGTGGACAATGGTCCGGAGTTTATCAGCCGGGCGCTCGATCTCTGGGCATACATGAACGGCGTGAAGCTGGACTTCTCCAGGCCCGGGAAGCCTACAGACAACGCCTTCGTGGAGAGCTTCAACGGCAAATTCCGGGCAGAGTGCCTAAATACGGCTTGGTTTTTGTCGCTGGTTGAGGCACAGGCAAAATGTGAGGCGTGGCGGAGAGACTACAACGAGGTCCGACCGCACAGTTCCATCGGCCACCAGACCCCGGCGGAGCTGATTTTTGCCTCAGGCCAGGCATGCCTGGCCTGAGGCAAAACCTGGGGAAATTCTCATACCAAATGGTCCAAGGTTGGGGGCATCTTCAAGCCAGTCCAGACTAAAATAGTGAGTGGTACAACTCGTGGGGGCAGGTCAACGGAATATGAGCGAAAGGCTTCAGGATTTATGTTAGATCTAAAATTAGATAATGTGCTGGAGAAAATGCGTATGAGCAATGGCGACACTATTCGCTACAACACAAAGACAAATAAATTTGGCGTGTTAAGCAATGACGGTATCATTCGGACCTATTACAAACCAGAACGCGGGATCGATTACTTCAATGAGCAACACTAAATTCACTTGCCCAGTTTGTGGATATCCCAATTTACCGGAGCCTCCGTATGAGGCAGAAGGATGTCCAACATATGAAATTTGTCCTTGTTGCGGAGTTGAATTTGGCTACGATGACTGGGGCAAGGGATATGCCCCCCTCCGGGATGCATGGATTAAAGAAGGATTGCTATGGTTCTCAAGGGCGACCCCGCCCCCTCTTGGCTGGAATCCAATTATGCAGATGAAGGCCGCAGGTCTGTGGTCCTCTTTGCTCCCTCAAGACCAAGAATAGCATTGAAAAAGCCCGCCACCACGCCGGGGCTTTTGTTCTTCGAAAGCTGAATAGGGAAAGGAACCATCGCACAAATTGTCCCGTCTCCGGCTCGCCGTCCTCTTCATGGGTGAACCAGCTGACCCGCATCACCGGCACGAATTCCGTCGACATCCGCACGGAGAAGAACACCGCTGTCGAAAGATGGCCCAATCCCTCACGCCAAATCATGCACCATCAACGTAAGCTGTACATCGTCGAACTCGAACGGAATCGTCGGGACATCAACGCGGATCGTAACCTGATCCTTCCCGCGTGAAGGATCATCGCCACAGCCCCCCAACCTCACTTCGAAGCCATTCCTCTCCCCCTCCCTCCGCCTTCCCTCCAACTTTCTTCTATTCGCATTTTCAATTCTTCATAAAAATCACTGGCGTTTTTCGCACCTCCCATTCTGCCACGAGCTGTTTTCAGCCGCGGGTTCCAGCTTTCCTATAGTTTTCGTCGGATAACGGTTCGCCTATTATGAATTCCTTTTTCAGGATAGGCTCAATCGATACTAATAATAAAAGCTATTGACTGGGCTGATTGACGGCAGTAGGCAGCTTTCTGCGTATTCCTTACCAAATTGTCTTTGCTTTGACTGGTGAACGGAGTCGAGGCAGGGGATATCGCCTGACGTTTTGATTTTTAATCGCACGAATTAATAGGAAATTATTTGTCGAGATTCGATTGGCGCTCTACGGAACATAAATCAAATATTGTTGGTTGCTGCTGACATGTAAAGGCGAACATGAAGACGAAAGCACTTTTATGGAGTGCCTCCCGCAATGCTTTTTGCGCCGTTTTGACGATATGCGCCTGTGCCTTCAGTCCACAGCAGGGCCATGCCGCACCCACTGCGGAGTCGCTGCGCCAGCAGGAGCAGATTGTGCGCGGCGAGGAGGAGCGCCAGCGGCAGCTGGAGCGGCAACACAAGGAGATGCTGGAGCGCCAGCCGCAGCAGATTGACATCACGCAGCAAAAGACCCCGGAAGCGCCTGTCGACGACTCCGTCTGCGTCCAGATCGACACGATCACCCTCAAGGGCGCGGCGCTGCTCAGCGAGTCGGCCAAGGCGCGGCTGATCAAGCCGTATGCCGGGCGCTGCCTCTCCATGCGCCACATCAACGACCTCATCCGCGACATCACCAACTTCTACGTGGCGGAAGGCTACGTCACCGCGCGCGCGTACGTCGCGCCGCAGGACCTTTCCCGGCGCATCCTTGAGATCACGATAGTCGAAGGCACGGTCGAGGGCATTCAGCTCAACGAGGGGACCCCGGCGGACCAGCGCCGCGTGAGCGCCGCGTTCCCCGGCATGACGGCCAGGCCCCTCAACCTGCGCGACATCGAACAGGGGCTGGACCAGCTGAACCGCCTGCCCTCCAGCAACGCCAAGATGGAGATTGTGCCGGGCGCGGAACCGGGCGCCAGCCGCATCGTCGTCACGGACCAGCAGGCCAAGACCTGGCGGGTGCGCACCAGCGTCGACAACTCGGGCCAGAAGAGCACGGGCGTGAACCAGTACACGGTGTCCCTCGACAAGGACAACCTGATCGGCTTCAACGACCTGCTCACGTTCAACTGGAGCGCCGACGCCGACACCCTGGTCAACTTCAAGCGGCACCAGGGCGAGAGCAGCTCCTTCTATTACTCCGTGCCGCTGGGCTATTGGACCGTCACGGGAAGCGCCAGCTTCTTCGACTACCACACCCAGCTTGAAGGCAGCGGCGTCGAGTACCGCAGCACCGGCAACACCACGAACTACACCCTTGATGTGAGCCGCGTGCTGCGACGCGACGCGGACGGCAAGACCACCGGCGGGGTCTCCTTCACCACCAAGAAGATCAACAACTTTCTGGAAGGCGAGCGGCTCAAGGCCAGCAGCTACGACCTGAGCATCCTCAAATCATCCCTGGACCACAACCAGCGGCTCTTGGGCGGGGTCTTCAACATCGGCGTCGAGTACAACCTGGGCTTGCCCGTGCTGGACGCGCCAAAGGACAAGACGAGCCAGCTCACCACGCCCAAGCACGAGTTCTACAAGCTCATCTTTTCCGGGGGCTATACGCGCCCCTTCGACGTGCTGGAGCATGAGTTCACCTTCAGCACCCGCGCGCAGGCGCAGTGGACGCCGGACACCCTGTACAACTCCGAGCGCCTGAACCTCGGCAGCCGCTATACGGTGCGGGGCTTCCAGCAGGACAGCCTCTCCGGCGATTCCGGCGGCTATGTGCGCAACGAGCTGTCCTCCTCCATCCTGCCCAAAGACAAGCGGCCGGAATGGCTGACCAAGACCATCGGCGATCCGCAGGCCTACCTGGGCTACGACGCGGGCTTCATCCACCGGGACGAGACCGACGCCTACGAACGCGGCACCTTGCAGGGGCTGGCCCTGGGCTTGCGGGCTTCCTCCGAGCACTTCGGCACGGATCTCTGCCTGTCGCGCCCGTTGGATGCGCCCTCATTCATGAAGAAAAGAGATTGGCAAATCGACTGGATGTTCAGTTTTAAAATCTAATCGCACCCTTGCGAATGAGACATTGAAATGAATGCGACCTTGAAGCACGCGCTGATCAATCTGCTTGTCGTCTTGCTGGTTCTTGAGCCTTTCTCCTTCGCCGCCGCCGGCGGCATCGTCGTCGCGCCCGGGGCTCCGGCCTCGAAGCAGCCGACAGTTGAGGCCGCGCCCAACGGCGTCCCGGTGGTCAACATCGTCAAGCCCTCGGCTTCCGGCATTTCGCACAACCAGTTCGATGCGTTCAACGTCTCGCCCAAGGGCGTCATCATCAACAACAGCAACCGCCCGGGCGTGTCGCAGCTCGGCGGCGCGCTCATGGGCAATGCGAATTTCGGAGGCGGACCAGAGGCGCGCCTGATCCTGAACGAGGTCACGGGCAGCAGCCGGTCCAACATCGAGGGCTACACCGAAATCTTCGGCTATGCCGCCCAGTACATTCTGGCCAACCCCAACGGCGTCAGCGTCAACGGCGGCGGGTTCATCAACACGCCCAAGGCCACCCTGACCACGGGCGTGCCGCGCCTTGACGCCTCCGGGGTGCTGCTCGGCCTCGACGTGCGCCGTGGCGACGTGCTCATCGACGGCCAGGGCATCAATGCCGACAACCTCGACGCCTTTGAAATCGTCACCCGCAGCGCGAAGATCAACGCCGAGATCCACGCCAGGCAGCTGAACATCATCGGCGGGCAGGGCAGCTACAACCCGGCCACAGGGCAGACGACTCCCCTTGCGCCGGACGGCTCCGTTGCGCCGACCGTGTTCCTCGACTCCACAGCCCTTGGCGGCATGTACGCCCAGCGCATCCGGTTCGTGGGCACGGAGGCGGGCGTGGGCGTCAATCTGGCGGGTCCTGTCCGGGCCACGGACCAGTTGACGCTGACTGCGGACGGCAAGATCAAGATCGTTGGCGCGGTGTCCGCGGACAAAGACGCCAGCGTGGCGTCCAAAAGCGATGGCGTCGAAATTACCGGAAAGCTGGGGGCCGGCGGCGCCATGAGCGTCGAGGCGGCCCAGGACCTGAGCCTGACCGCCCAGCCCGGAGGGGACGCGCCGCTGGTCTACGGGGCGACCGTCAACGTCTCCGCCCAGAAGCTGACCAACACCGGCGGCAAGATGCTCGCGGAGTCCGCCCTGACCGCCGCAACCGCCGGGGATTTGACCAACACCGGCACCATCTACGCCGGTTCGGACGCCTCGCTTATCGCCAAGGGCGCGTTGAGCAACTCCGGGCAGATTCAGGCCAAAGGTGCGCTCACGGCCGAAGGCCTGGGCGTGGAGAACTCCGGCATGTTGCAGGCTGAAGGCGCGCTCACGGCGCGCTCCGGCGCCGGTTTCACCAACACCGGAACCGTCACCACCCAGAAGGGGCTCTCCGTGACGGCCACTGGGATGCTGGACAACAGCGGCACCCTGTACACGGAGGACTCGGCCGCCTTCCAGGCGGCAAGCCTTTACAACCGCGCAGGCGGTCAGATCGAGGCCAAGGGCGACGCGCTTTTCGGGGTGGACGCCGAGCTGAGCAACTCCGGGTCCATCAACGCAGGCAGGCAGGCCGCCCTGCGGACCAAGGGCTCCCTCCGCAACGAGACGGCGGGCCAGGTGCTGGCCCAGACGAGCATCCTCCTTGAATCCCTCACGGACTTCTACAACCTGGGCGCGTTCAAGTCCGGCGGGACCGGCTCCTACAGCGTGACCGGGCAGTTCCACAATTCGGGCACGCTCTCCCACTCCGGCTCCGCCTCCCTCACTGTGCCCAGCCTCGTCAACGACGCCACCGGCCAGATCCTGTTCGGCGGCGATTCCCAGGTCAACATCAGCGGCGACCTGACCAACGCCGGTCTGCTCTTCTCCGGCGGCAAGGCGACGTACCGCGTGGGCGGAACCCTGCTCAACAACCGCGGCCAGCTCCTGTCCCAGGGCGACATGCTGCTGGAGGGCGCGGCGGCAGGCCAGCGGATGCTCACGCTGCAGAACGACTCCGGCTCCATCGAGTCCCTGCAGGGGGGCGTCGGCATCAAGGCCGGCAGCGTGCTGAACAACAACCTGGACTTCAGCCTGGTGGAAGGGGCCATTGCCGGGGCGAGCCTGGAAGGCGGAATGCACTCCTATGGCAATGACGCCTGGGGCGTCGGCTCCATCTTCAGCGCGGCCACTGGGCACGGCACCACGGCTCTCTTCAAGTGGGACGCCATGCGGATCTATCCCGCATACGTCACCGCGCTCGGCCTCAGCTCCACGCGCAACGCCTTCTCCCTTGCGGAGCTGACAGCAGCCGTGAGCAAGGCCGAACAGGAGATGCTGACCACGCCGGACGCCCCCCGCAAGACCAAGGTCGACTGGGTCAAAAACAACATCATCGCCGCAAAGGCCCCGTACGCCGTTTTGATTCCAGGAGGCCGGGGCGAGATCACGGTGTACGAGGCCAAGACCACCACGGACCAGGTCGCCGGAGCGGACAAGGGCGGGAGCATTGCGGCCAGCACCAACATTTCCGTCGATGCGGACCAGATCAAAAACAACATCAGCAAAATCTCCACCGCCTCAGGCGACATCACCATCAACGCCGGGGCTTTTGAGAACGTCGGCAAAGAGGTTTACGAGCGCTCCACCGTCAAATGGGGGCGCGGCTTCACGAACAACTCCAAGCACAAGGGCGTGTACACCGAAGGCATTGGGCAGGAGCTGGTGTTGACGCCCGTGAGCTACGCTTACGGCACCATCAATGCGGGCAGCAAGGTGGCCATCACCGCGGCGCATGTGAGCAACGGCATCAGCGAGAACTCGGGCGCGGCAGGCACGGCCAGCGCCGTGGGCATTGTGGCCCCGGTCAAACCAGGTTCCCTGGGGCAAAGCTTGCCCAGCATGACAGATCTCATCAGCACCCTGCCAAAAAGCGGCCTGTTCAGCGTCAACACCACCCCGGGCCACCATTATTTGGTGGAGACGAACCCGGCGCTGACCAACATGAGCACGCTGTACGGCTCGGACTACTTTCTGAAGCGCAGCGGCATCGACCTGGACAAGACGCATAGGCAGCTGCTGGGCGATGCGTTCTATGAAACCAACCTGGTGCGCGAGCAGATCTTCGCCCTCACGGGCAAGCGGCTTCTCAGCTCCTCCGCCACCAGCGATGCCGAGCAGATGCAGGCCCTGATGGACAGCGCGCTGAGCGCCAAAGAGTCCCTCGACCTCACCGTGGGCGTCGCCCTGTCCAACGATCAGATCGCCAAGCTCACCAACGACATAGTCTGGCTGGAGAAGACCACGGTGGACGGGCACGAGGTGCTTGTGCCCAAGGTGTACCTGGCCAGCAAAAGCCTGGCGAACATCGCCCAGGGCGGCTCGGTCATCGTTGGCAAGGACGTCGCAATCACCACCACCGGCGACACCAAGAGCAGCGGCGTTCTGCTGGCCGAAAACACGCTGACCATCAACGCCGCGAACATCTTCAACACCTCCGGGACGATCAAAGGCCAGACCGTGGCCCTGGCCGCCACCGACTCCATCACCAACACCAGCGGCAGCATCAGCGGCGGCGACGTGAGCCTCAGCGCGGGCAAAAACATCACGGTGAACACCGCGACAACGACCTTCACCTCCAGCACCACCACCAGCCAAGTGGCGGAGGCGCGCGGCAAGGTGGTCGCCACGGGCGCGCTGACCATGACGGCGGGTGAAAACATCTCTGTCACCGGGGCCGATGTGGCCGCCGGGGGCGATGCGAAGCTCACCGCGGGCAAGACCGTGGCCATCGCGGCGCAGACGCTGAGCAACAAGTCCAGCTCGTCCGGCGCGCACAACTATCGCGGCAGCAGCGCCATCGAGGCCAACTCGGGCTCCACCGTGACCGCAGGCGGCGCGCTTGCCGTCAACGCGGGAGAAGACGCGCTCATCACCGGCAGCAAGCTGCAGGCTGGCGGGGATGTCTCCCTGGCGGCGGGCAGGAACCTGTCCATCACCTCGGCCACGGACAAGCAGGAGTCCTCCAGCTTCATCTCGGGCAAGAGCGGCGGGCTGTTTGGTGGCAAGAGCTCGGAGTCCTACTCCGGCAGCTCCACCACCAACGTGGCCTCGCAGGTCGTGGCCGGCGGCAAGCTCACCGCCGAGGCGGGCAAGGCCGGCACCGGCGATCTCGTGGTGGCGGGCAGCAAGCTTGCGTCCGGCGGCGCCATGAGCGTCAAGGCTGTGGATGACGTTTTGATCGCATCGGCCCAGGAAGAGAGCAACAGCGCTTCCTCGTCCAGCAAGTCGGGATTTTTGAGTTCCAAGTCCAAGCAGCAGGCAAACCACACGCTCACCCAGGTTGGCAGTGAACTGACTTCTGGCGGCACCCTTGCCGTGGACGGCAGTAAAGGCGTCACGGTTTCGGCCAGCACTGTTCAGGGCACTGGCGACGTGACCCTCAAGAGCGGCTCGGGCGATGTGCGTGTGCTGGCGGCACAGAACGAAAGCTCCAGCTCCTCCAGTGAGAAGAAGAGCGGCATTGGTCTGTTTGTCAGCAAGGGCCGCATTGATGTCGCCCAGTTCAAGGAAGCCAGCAGCAAATCCAGCGAATCCGGCAATGTCGGCTCCACTGTGGCTTCAAGCCATGACGTTGCGCTTCAGAGCGGCAACGATGCCTCCGTGGTGGGGTCCACTGTGACCGCCAGCAATGACGTGAACATCACCGCCACCCGCGACGTGAATATCGTTCCCGGACGCAACGCCAAGGAGAGCCAGACCCGCAGCAAGGAAAGCGGCATCGGCATCGGCTACAAACTGTCCGAGAATGAGGCTGGCCTCAGCGCTGGGTTCAAGAGCACCGAAAAAGGCGAGAACAGCAGCGGCCAGTACAACGCCAAGTCCGTGGTCAGCGCGGGTAATGACGTGAATATCCAGGCAGGCCGCAACGTCAATCAAATCTCGTCCGACATCAAAGCCGGACAGGATGTGAAGACCACAGCCGGGCAGGACGTGAACGTCAAGGCCGCTCAGGACGTGGAGCACCTCGACCAGTACGTCAAGGAGACCGAGGCCGGCGTGTCACTCGCAGTGCGCCAGAGCGTGACAACGGCGGTGCGCACCGTGGTCGAGCTTCCTCAGGCGGCGACGGCCGGCAAGGGGGGCGTCGTGCCCGAAGCCGTCACCGCCGGCAGCGCGGGCTTGAAGACGGTGTCCTCGGTGATGCAGGCCGTCAACGCCAGCGCATCAGGCTCGCTTACCGCCGGTCTTTCCATGAATGAGAACAAGTCGCAGAGTGATTCCGCCACTTCGGTTGTTTCCACCATCTCCGCCAGCCGCAATGTGGAACAGACTGCCGGTCGCGACCTGACCCTTGCGGGCGCGCAGGTGCAGGCCGACAAGAACGTGACCCTGACTGCCGGGCGCGATGTGGCCGTCACCGCCGCGCAGAACGAGTACAGCTCATCCCAGAGCAGCAGCAGCGCCTCCGCCTCGGCCGGAATTGGGGCCAGCGCAGGGGCGAACGGCGTCGCCGCTGGCTATCAGCTTTCTGCCGCGCTCTCCGGCTCAGACGGCAAGTCGAAGTCTGAGACCAACACCACGGCCAAGGTGAACGCAGGTGAGGCCCTGACGGTGAAGTCCGGGCAGGACTCCACCGTTGCCGGGGCAAACCTCAAAGGCAAAGACGTCAAGATGGACGTTGGCCGCAACCTGACCGTGGCCAGCCTGCAGGACACCTCTTCTTCCTCCAGTTCCAGCTACAACGTGGGTGCAACTGTGACCATCGGTCCAGCTCCTGGCGTGGTGAAAAACGCTCTGCCCGGCGACCCCGCAAAGGTTGGAACAACCGGCAACTCCGGCAGCTTCGGCTATGGCTCTGGTTCGTCGTCCTCTTCTTGGGTGAACCAGCAGACCAGCATCATCGGCACGAATTCCGTCGACATCCGCACGGAGAAGAACACCGCCGTCGAAGGTGCGGTCATTGCCGCCGAAAACGGCAAGCTCAAGCTCGATACGGACACGCTGACCTACAAGGATATCAGCGACAAAGACAAGGGCTCGAACACTCAAGTGGGCGTGTCGATCCCGCTTGGCTCGGCCATTGGCTCGCCTGCCTCTACGGCGAAGGGTGACTCCAGCCCCGTAACCGACTTCCTCATGGGCTCCACCCTCAGCGGCTCGTACGATTCCCACGACCGCCAGCAGGTCAACCGCGCCACCATCGGCGAGGGCACCATCATCATCCGCTCCGACCCGACGCAGGGTTTGGAGGGACTGAACCGTGACTTGAAGCGCGCGCAGGAACTCACCAAGGACTCCAATACCTCGGTCAAAGTCTACGTGGACCCGGCGGCGATTAAGGAAGTCGCAGGCGGGTTCAAAGGGATAAGTGATAATTTCGAAGCACTGGTTAAGCTGGTTACGGCAGCGCTGCCAAATGACAAACGTATCCAGGATAGTACAGAGAACCAGCAGTCCATGTATCAAAAAATGATAGATTCTGGTATGCCAGCGGCTAAAGCTGAAGAAGTAATCGCTAAGTACGGTGTTGTTATCGATTTTAAAACTGAATTGGAGAAAGCTGTTGCAGCGAGAGGTGGGTGGGAGAATATCACAGAAGAAGATGCAAAGAATATATATTTTCAGTTAACTACAGACACGAGATTTATTAACCTTAAAGCTGAACTGAAAAATGTTCGTGATATTGATGGGAATGAGATTAGCATTAGCAGTAAAGACATGTCGAGGTTGCTCAACACAGGTATATATTTGTCGAATTTTCTCGGTAACTCTTTGTTGGATAGTTTAAAATATCTCAATGGATGGAGTGCAAGTGTAATTAATATAGCGACTTTTGGAAGAACGTATAAGGACGAGACGGCTGCGTTTAATCAGGTAAACGGAAAATTGGCTGACGTGATGACTACTGTCATCCGTGACCCCCGGGCGGCTGGCACGGCCATTGGTAATAGTCTGAATTATGAGTGGAATGCATATGGCACAGCTCTCAAGTCTGGTGATGACAAAGCAGCGGTAGAACATCTTGGCAATGCGCTTTCTACACTGTCTTTGATCGTTTCTTCTGCGGCTGGAGTTAGCAGCGCGACACTGAGCAAAATAGAGTCAACCGTTCCAAGTCTCGCCGCAAAAATTAAAGCTTCACAGACAGGTGCGGCCGCAATTACGATGACAGGTGAGGGAGCAGGATTCTCCCAGTTTAAGAAACCAGATGGGAATTGGATCTATCCGTCGAATGATGGTTTTATTTCAAAGTCGAATGATGTGTTAAGAGTTGGGACGAAAATTGATAGATATGGGGATACACAGGGGCGTTTCTTGGCCCCAGCGGGCACCCCATTTGAACAGCGTTCCTTGCCACCGGAGAAGGCGTTAAGTCCTCTTCTTGAATTTGAGGTTATAAAGCCGTTCACTGTTGAAGCTGGCCCAGCGATGCCATGGTTTGGGCAGACGGGATTTGGTTTGCAATACAAGACCAAACAAACGATTGAATACCTACTTGATCATAAATATATAAGGGAGATTAAGAAATGACTCCTTCTGTTTTCGAAATCATAAGTGCTGTACACGCGATGGGAGTCATAATTGACGCTCCTGCCGAGCTTATTGATTTTTATACTGGGCGAATTAGTTATGGAGGTGAGAAATGCCACATCGAAAAAGTATCAAAAGGATACCGCTATGGATATGAAGAGGGCGGAATTTTGGAGTGGCGCTATACATGTAAAACTGCAGACGATCTACTTTACGTTATCCTCAGTTGCGTAACATCCAGAATGGCAGCAGCTTATGAACTCGCGCACCGCGATGAACGTCAAGACTTCCGCCGCGTTAAATTTACGCACCAAATGTTGCTATTAGACCAGCTAAAACCTTCTTGGAAAAGCAAACGGCGTAACGAGATTGAAATAATACTAAACGAAGCACCATACGAGGATAATCTCTAAAGTGGTGAATCGTGACATCTACCAATACGGTGCGGCTATAGAGAAGCCGTATTCACCTGACATTGCCGTCAAGATATAAGGCAAAGACATTTCGGTCCGGCCTTGCTTGGACTTTTGTGTTTTGAAAGCTGAATAGGGAAAAGAGAACAGCACACAGAGAGATTCGGCTCTGGTTCGTCTTCCTCTTCTTGGGTGAACCAGCAGACCCGCATCATCAGCACGAATTCCACCGACATCCGTACAGAGAAGAACACCGCTGTCGAAAGATGGCCCAATCCTTCACGCCAAATCGTGCGCCATGAGCGCAAGCTGTACATCGTCGAATTCAAACGGAATCGTCGGGACGTCATTGCTGGCGGTGTCCTGGTCCTTCTTCTGTGCAACCGTCTCGGCAGCCTTCACGGAATTAACCAATAATTCCTGAGTATTTGATGTGTAAACGCTGGGGAGCTTTGATGAAAGCTAGGAGTAATGAGGCCCCTGGATTTCGCAGTTCGTCACACTTCGCGGCCCGGATAGCGGAAAGTTTACACTATAACTAGTTGAATTTTAAATTAAACTGCAACCTTCAAATCTTTACCCTCTTTAGGCGTAACGTCGAAATTCGTAGTCAAATGTCTTCAGTCTAAAGCATATTTGGACATCGTGTTTAGTCACAAAGTGATGCGCTATCTGCTGAAATTATTCATAAAGAATTGCGATTATCATTGCCTTCTGCACCGACTCACGCCACTGCCCCGCCATGGGCTTTGATCACGGCCTTCAGGCTTTCCATATGCTCTCGCAGAAATTTTTCCAGCAACGACTTCACCGCATAGGCCGCGCCTTCCCTGGAGCCCGCCCAGAGGGTCGGCGCGCCGTATCTGGCCTGATACGTGAACAGCGATTGCAATACAGATGCAGCGAGCATCTTTGAACGGTAACGGTGCTGGGCAACGTCATCCATACTGGCCTCGACCACGATGATGAACAGGTCATAGCCTCGTGCTTCCATCAACTCCGCTTCGAAGCGTTCTCTGCCGCTGGAGAGGCTGCCAACGAGGTCGTCTATGCTTTTGCGCTCGATAGCCGCCTTTGTTTCCAGCCCTCGCAGTGTGTAGTCACCAACTGGGAGCCCGGCCATTTCGACAGTCACGTCATCCCAACGGCTAAAATCAAGCGGTCGCTGCTCTCGGCTATCAATGACGATTTTCATGACTAGGCTCTTGTCGTTTGCTACGTTTCTTGCGAAGCATTCCTTGAATCCGTAAAGACCATTCCTCTCCATCAGTTTCTGTGTAGACCTTGGCAGGGCGCTGGATTGGTGGGATCAAGGGTTCCTCTTTCAGGACAAACAGTTTTGATTCAGTTTTCATCAGCTAGCCCCCTGGTGGACATGGGGGGAGTCGGGGGGACTATTACATCCCGCTTTAATGAAATGCACATGCACTACCCCTCGTGTTTTTCCTATGGCGGTTAGAAAGGTCCCCCAAAGTCCCCCCAGGTCCCTCCTCATGACTCCACCACCTGCCATTCGGCGCTATTCTTCGTCTCCCCAAATCGCTGGAGCTTGTAGCCACCGGCGATACGCCCCATGTTCTTGCGGAGCCATATCCCGAGGCGCTGGGTATTGATGTTCCCGCGTCCGTCACCAGCAACATCTTCAAGGGGAGTGTTAAGCTCGGAATCTTCCTCTCTGGCAGCATTTGAAAGTTCTCGCACACTCCTTGGGGTCCGTCCGAACCGTTCCCACCACGCGGTCAGGAGCGCCCGCAGACGGGCTAGCTCTGGGTCTTCGTCAAGCACAGCAGCGCGACAAGCACAGGGATCGGCGGCATCAACCCATACCAAGGCGGCACGAACAAGTGAGGACCAGCTGTCGAAAGAACCAAATGGGGTCAGCTTCATGTCCGGGCGGTTTGCCACGATGTATGCACGGAGCACAGTCAAGGCGTTTGTGACATAGCTCTGACGGTTCGCTCTGGCGCGGGCCACGGGGTCGAACATAAAGCTGCGCTCTTCCGGGCGTTCCATGCCGGGGTCAAGGCGACACAGCAGCGCACGGCGGGCCAGGTCCCCCGCAAGGGTCAAGTTGTTGCCGTTGGCTGTCCAGAGTGTGGTGTTCTCCACCTCAACCTGTGCGGATGCTCCCAAGGGGCGCAGCCTTACGGCTTCCGCAGTGATGGCTTGGCAAAGCAAGTCCGAAGCAAGCTGTCCGTTGACGTTGTCCAGACTCACAAGGGCGTCACCGGAGAGTAGGCAACCGACGAGGCGTTTCTCTAGTTCGCCAGGGTCTGCTGTGGCGCTCAAGACTGCACTTCGCCTTCCGGTAGCCAGCACGGCCCCGATGTCCACCAGTGTGGATTTCCCAGACCCGCGAACAGGAGCGCTCACGTTAAAGATCGGCGTCGAGTCCAGCGCCGGGCGGACTATCGCGGTTAGCACCAGCGCGAGCGCCACAGATTGGTCAACTTGGTCAACGAAGGCGAAACCGTCCAGGAGCTCGCGCAGGGCGTCAAGGGCCTTTATTGCTTCGCCCTTGCTGGGAGCAGTTGGCACGTCCACCTGAAGTTCGCCAGCGAGGAAATAGCCCGTATCCGGGTCATGCCCCGGTTGAATCAGCAACGATCCGTCAGCGCGGAGTGTGGGACATGAAATGACACCACGCAGGAGCGGCAGCTTCCACCACCCCTTGCGGGACAGGAGAGCTTCGGCGGCGGCCTTGGGGACGTCAGTTTCAACCCAGGCTTTGCGGCGGCGGTCATATCGGGTGAATCGCCCGATGCGGCCCAGGAGGTCTTGCAGGTATACGCGATCCACGAGAACGATTATGGCCGCGCCTGTGGGCCGGGTGACACCAGCGGCGTTGCACGGCGAAGGTAGCACGGCCACTCGGACCAACTGTCCGCCTCGCTGAAAGATCCGTGCGTCGGTTGGCAAGTCCAGGCCAATAAGCAGATCTTCGCAAGCGTCCACCAGGGCCGGGAGTCCACCGTCGCGGATTGGGATCTTTGGCTTCACTACCTCGCCGGAAATGGTGGAGCGGAAGCTGGCTACGTCCACCATGCGGGCCTTGATCTCGCAGGAGAGATCTTCCTTCGTCCAGGCTGGGAAGTCTGCTATGTCGCATTTTCCCGGCCACGAGGGGGCCGGCAGCACAATCCCCGCTAAGGTGAACCCCACGACTTCGGCCATTCCTGCGATAGTGAGCATCGCCTCACTGCCAGGTGCATCGTTGTCTGGCCAGAGGCATATGCGGCGGCCCTGGAGCGGGCTCCAATCCACCTTGCTGACAGCGTTGCTGCCTCCCGGCCAAGTGACAACCACCATGCTGCCGGAGATGGCCTGCGCAGCGTTTGCTGCCTTCTCACCCTCCACAACAAGCACGGGCGCTTCGGGATGCGCGGACAGGGCGTCTAGACCGTACAACGGACGCGGCACGGGGAACTGTTTCCATTTCCATGCTGTGTGGCCTGCGTTGTCGCGGCAGAAGGTCATGGGGAGAATTTCTTTGCGGCCTTCTTCCAGGTCGAACCTGGCCACATGGCCCAGGAGCTTGCTGTTCTGGTCCCTGTAAGCCCATGTCGTGCCCGGCCTGCCCAGGCGCGAGTGAATCAAAGTGGGCTCGGGAGCATCTGCTGGGACAGGTAGGATCGGCGTCCACACCGGCTTTGCCTGCCGGGGAGCGGTTTGTGCCGGTTGCTGTCCCAGCACTCCCAGGCTGTCCGCCAGGGCGCGTGCAGCTTCGGCTTGGCCCATGTCGTTGAGTGCGGCGTACAAGCTCACCGGATCACCGCCGGAATCACCCGTGGCGAAGTCACTCCAGACGCCGGTGCCCATGTTCACGCTCAGGCTCCGGCCACGTCCACCGTTCAAGGAAGCGCAAACGTATTCCTGGCCCTGCACATGACCGCCCGGCAACCAGGACTCCAGGACACCCGGCATGTGCGCCAGGGCAGCGGAATTTATCAAGTAAAAGTCGATGGAGGAGTCCATTATGGCTTCTCGTATTTGGCGGACCGTGCCTGTATCCAACCCAGGACGGCTGACTCGAGCCAGCCGACGGCGTTTTTTGATAGCTTTGACCGAATGGGGAATTGCCCGGCAATCTCCAGGCGGCGGATGGTGCTCGCGCTGAGCCCTGTCATGAACCGGACTTCTGGCTTTCGCAAAAAACGTGTTTGATTCATCTTGCCTCCTTGCGCTCCGTGTTGGAGCGTGTTGAGGCTAGGATGGTTCCCGCCAATGGCGTGAAACAAGATGAAATCAAACTTTTAAGTTAGTTTTTAAACAAATAATTCTAGCTAGTTTCTGATATGTCCTGGCGGGAAATGTAGGCGGGAATAGTGGCGGAAATTGATTGGTTTTCCGCTACAAGTGGTTAAGACTAATTGTCGCTAAATATTTGCGGTAGCGCTCCACCGCTTTGATGACGCGCGATTTTCTCGTACTCGAATTTGGATTGTCTTTGTAAGAAGATTTCATCCAGTTATGGTGATCCGCGATATTGGCATATGATCGCTTCTTCTCCGTGTACTCAATGAAGAAATAGTGACACTCGTCGAGGCTCAGCTTATTTTTTCGCCCCGTCGTTTTTTTCCCATTATTAGTGTCAGGATTGGCTGGAATAATACCTTTTCTTAAGGCTGTTACTAAGTTGATGACCTCGATGAGATCAACAGTGGTGGACCATCCTTGGCAATTGTTATTTGCAACACTAATGACGTGATCTGTTGTGTCTGGACGATGCGGAAAGAGTGCTAATGGGGCTGGGAGATTGTTGCTATCAAAAAAGTGAGCTATGTCATCGCGATTAACAGTAATCATGGACAGTATGGAAGATGTTATTCTAAGCATTTCTGCAACATATGATAAATTAGCTGCGCTACCATTTTCAAACGTGACCGGAACACTTCGTAGTGCATTAGTAATGCTGTTCCGACCTGCGACTAGCAGTGCTAACGCAAGTTGATAAGAATATTGGTTGAAAAATTTTATTTCATTACTTTCATAGCCGCGAAGTAACTTTTTTACAATTTGGAATGAAAAGTCGTTGTCCTTGTACAATTCGTCTTCAGCGAATATCTTTTCAAGTTCTTCAACTGTTTTCGTGTATTCTTTTGACATAAAGAGTCTCCAACAGAATAAAATGTTGCATTAATAAGGTCTTTCAATGTCGGGGATGACTCTGCCTCAAATTGATAATCTTCCCCCCACCGTTCACTTCAAGCCCCAAGATACGCCGCAGGCGGGTTTCCCAGGCAGCTAGAGCTGCGCGTTTTTCCGCATCGTAGCCGTGCCGATTATAGACTTTGAGGACGCCTTGCAGCTGGTGTCCTAGGACTTTCTCGGCGATAGCATCGTCGACGCCAAGCTCTGCCAATCGAGTGCGAACGGTTCTTCGCAGGTCGTGCGGGGTGAAGGAGGCATTGATACCAAGCTCCGACAAGTGCCGTTGCAGTGCGAGCGAAAGAGTGCCAGGACGGATATGGCCTTTGCTGCTTTTCTTAGAAGACGATGTGAACACAAATGGTGTGCCGTTAGCGAACGGTTTTGCCTGTTCGATTATCTCCTGAGCGAGAGGAAGAAGCGGGACGCGATGTGCACGTCCTTCCTTCATCCGCTCGGGCGGCAAGCCCCACCAATCTTCCTCAATCTCATCCCACCTCAAGCCCGTGACTTCGCCAGGCCGTTGCCCAGTAACCAGAAGGAAGCGCAAGGCCAGCTTCGTCGTCGGAAAAACATCAAGTGCATCTAGTCCATTCCAAAACAACCGAAGCTCTCCATCCGTCAGCACCCTGTCACGGGGTGTTTCACCCAGCCGTCTGATTCTCGTTGCGGGGCTGTCTTCGATAATACCCCGCTCCGCAGCGAATGCGAACATACGCACCAGGACGCCAAGGAGCCTATTCGCAGTTACCGGAGCACGGCTACGCACATCATCCAGCATAACAACAATGTCTCGACGTTTGATGTCGCAGACCTTTTCCCTGCCCCACGCCGGGATGGCGTCCTTCTCAACTAAGCGACGTCGTTCCGCTGCGGTTTTGGATTTCTTCAACTCGCGGTCCCAGTATTCATCAAGCAGGTCAGTGAATGTCGGCGCGGCCTTGCGCGTACGTTTTGCCTCAAGGGCTGAAGCTCCGGGGTTGATCCCGTGCTCCACATCCGCAAGCGCCTTTCCATGAGCCCCTCGAGCCTCCGCAAGGGAAGTGCTCGGATATCGTCCCAGGACCATACGTCGACGACTCCCCTCAAAGACGTACCGAAATATCCAACTCTTTTGCCCGGTGGGCAAAACTCGAATGTACAAGCCTTTCCCATCGCCTTCCTCGTACATCCTCTCGCGGGCGGCTAAGCGCCGAACTTGAAGGTCGGTAAGTCCCATAGTCGCGTCCTTCTGACTAGTATTCGTGGGCCATTCTGTGGGCCATTTTTTATGGTCATGTGTGATCAATGCTGAACACTCATGAACTTCATATTTGCTTATTATGCTGACCTGTCAAGATGTTACGAGCATACTTGGGCTAGTCTGAATTTACATGAAAATGTTTGCAATTTGCTTTGGGAGCAGGATGTCGCATGTTCAAATCATGTCGCCCCGACCAGAAATGACAAAGGCTTGCAGCGTAAAATCTGCAAGCCTTTTTTGCGAGTAGGGCCCTTGGTAGGGCCAAGGACCATTTGGGGCGCTCCGCGACACAAAACAAGGGCGATCCTTGCCGCCCCCTCCGGCGCGCATCCCGTGACCCGAGGCGCGCACCTTGACAGGGGGAGGCTGCCGCCTTGGTCTGCCGCCAGTCCACGCACACGGCGCAGGGCAAAACGCCGCCTATTCCCTGCCGGACAGTGCGCTGCGCCGGGGTGGGGCTCCGTTTCGGCGGGCGCAAGATCATCAACGTAAAGCGGACCGAATTCGCCGCGCGCCGTGGCTCCTCGCTGACCCTGTGGCTCCCTGCTTGGGTTCGGGCTTTATCGCCCCCTGCCCCAGCGCAAAACTTTTCTTGACCTCATTGCCGTGGCGCGATAGGGGCTTGCGTCCGAACACGCAAGACGCCCATGTAGCTCAGTCGGTAGAGCACTTCCTTGGTAAGGAAGAGGTCAACGGTTCAATTCCGTTCATGGGCTCCAGCACTCCCTTTCATCCCGGCCGCGCCCGCGGGGCCTTCCCGCCTTTCGGCGAGCCTCGTCGCCTTGCCTTTTCCCCAGCCGCTCAGTATGTTGTCAGAAGTTGCGCCATTGCTTCCCGTTGCCGTGCCGCGCTTTTTGGCGCCGCCTTCATTCTCACCTGTGGCGCGCAGCAGGACAACATGCCGCCATTTTCCAACAGCCTTCGCCGCCATGTTGAAGAATACCCGCTGTTGGCGTTTTGCCTGCTGTTTGCGCTGGCCCTGCCCGTGGCCGGGGCCCTGGCCGGAATCCAGGCCGCCCAATGGCGCGACGAGCATGCCCAGGCGGCCATAGCCGCCAAAGCGGCCGACCTTGGCGAGGGCACGCACGGCGTGGCGGAAAAGGTCTCCATGACCTTCCGCAACCTGCACGACCTCACCACCCTTATCGCCAGCGGCCCCAACCTACCCGCGGCGCTGCGCGACCCGTCGCAGCGGCAGGCCTTGAGCGGCCGCTTTCAGACCATCGCCCGCACTCTGCACCTGCACCGGGCTCTGCTCATGGACAAGAGCGGCGTCTGCATCGCCTCCAACGAGTCGGACCCTTCGATGAATCTTCTCGGCATTTCTCTCCTCGACAGGGAGTACGTGTACCGCGCCATGCAGGGCGAGAGCTTCGCCCAACTCGTGGTGGGCAGGGTCTCCTCCGTGCCGGGCTTCCACTTCTCCACCCCGGTGATGCAGAACGGCAAGGTGCTGGGCGTGCTGGCGCTGAAGATGAACCTTGAGACCTTGGGCAAGCAGGTGGCCATGTCCTCCGGCGTCATCTCCGACGCCCTGGGCGTGGTGGTCATCGCCTCCAATCCCGACCGGCTGCTTATGGCCATGCCCGGGTCGCCCGTGCTGGCCTTTGACGAGGCCAAGAGCTTGCGCCGCTACAAGCGCCCCCGGCTCGCCCCCCTGCGCATGGAGCGCGTGACGGTCTACGGGCAGGAGGCTTTTCGCCTTGACGGAGAGGAGACCCCCACCTTGGTGCGGGTGGAGCGCGTGCCGGACGAGAACCTGACGGTTTACGGCTTTTCGAGCCTCAAGGGCGTGCTGGAAGAGACGGAGATGCTGTATACGCAGCGCCTGGGCTGGTATTTTTTGGCCACGGCGCTTTTTCTGGGCATTGTCGCCGGCGGCCTGGTGCACGTCATCCGCGACCGCAGCCAGCGCCGCGCCCTTGAGGCGCTGAACCAGGAGCTCGCCCGGCAGGCCCGGCGCGACCCGCTGACCCACTGCTACAACCGGCGCTCCTTCGACGAAGTGCTGGAGCGCGAGGGATTGCGCTCCGCCCGCAACGGCGAGCCCTTCTCCCTGGCCCTCATCGACCTGGACCGGTTCAAGGAGGTCAACGACACATACGGCCACACCGTGGGCGACGCCGTGCTCGTCCAAGTGGCCGATGTGATCCGCGGGGAGCTGCGCCAGGTCGACAGCGTGGCCCGCATCGGCGGCGACGAGTTCGCCGCGCTTATGCCCGGCGCCGACGCCCAGGCCGCCGTGGAGATCATGCGCCGCCTGGTGGAGCGCTTTCAGGCCAGCCCGCTGCAAACGTCCCTCGGCCCCTTCAGCCAGACCATCAGCGTGGGCATCAGTTCCTCCAAGGGCGACATGACCTCGTTGCAGATGACCGAAGCGGCCGACCGGGCCCTCTACGAATCCAAGCGCCTGGGCCGCAATCAGGTGGCCGTGCATCAGCCGGTCGAGGGCTGAGCCGCGCAAAGGCACGCAAGCAGCGGGCCGCACGAAAAAGAATCCGCAAAAAGAAAGGCCGGCAGGAATCGCTCCCCGCCGGCCTTTTTCTGTCCGCGCGCGGCGGCTACTTCGGCGCCTGGGCCGGGTCTTCCGGCCGGGCGAAGGTGTAGTTGCCCTTGAAGAACTCGTCCACATACCAGCCTATCTGCCCGTCGTCCGAGAGCATCATGTCCAGCAGACGCACCGCGCCGAGCAGCCTGCCCACCATGTCGAGCTTCTGCTTCAGGTCGCTCTGTGTGTACTTCTTGATCTCGCCGCGCACCATGTCGCCCTTGATCTCGGTCTTGAAGCCCAAGCGCTTCAAAATCTGGGCGATGAGGTTGGCCCGCCGCGAGCGCCGGGCGATGTCGGCCGCGCCGCCCTTGAAGGAGAAGGCGATGTAGTTGTCGTTGATGGCCGGGCCGCAGAAGCTGTCCACAACGGCGAAGTGGTAGCCCAGGCGCGTGTTGAAGTTGAGGTAGTGGTCGCTCACCACGGCGTAGCTGGGGCCGCCCATGCTGCCGTCGGCGTTGGGGTCGGTCATCATGGACTCGGCCACGATGGTGGCGAAGCCCGTGAGGCTGACGCCCACGCCGCCCAGCCAGCGCACGCCGGGGTCGGTCATGCCGTGGAGCAGCGCCTGGAAGGGCGCGCTCTTGATGTGCTCCAGCTCGACGACCTTCTTGGGCGCCGTGGGGGTGAGCCCGCCGCCCATGTCGACCACCAGGATGTTCAGCGGCAGGCCGGCGCGCAGGCGCACCGCGCCCTTGGCCTCCTCCATCTCGTCGCCGATGTCGAACATTTCGCGCATGCCCATCTCGTGGGCGAAGCGGATGACGTCGTGCAGGGAGCGGCAGCCCTCGGGGCTGAAGTTGAGCGCCTTGGGGTCGGTCAGGGTCAGGGGGGCCATGCGCTTGAGGGCCTCTTGCGCGGCCTTGTACACCGGGCTGCCTTTCATGAGGTTCACGCAGGACTTCTCGTGGATGAGCTCCGGCACGATGCCCCGGTAGACCACGCGGCTGGTGGCGTCGAGGGTGATGTCCTCGCCCAGGATGATGGCCGTGGTGGCGTTTTCAAGCCCCACCAGCGTGGGCACGCCGAACTCCCGCGCCACGGATGCCATGTGCCCGGTGACGCTGCCCACCTCGGTGATGATGGCGCGGATGCGGTCCATGACCGGCACATAGGTGGGCGAGGTTTGCCGGGCCACGAGGATGGCTCCCTGGGGCACGGCGGGCAGGTTGTGGTCGCTGGTGAGGATGTACGCCTGGCCCGCGGCGCTGCCGGGCGCGGCCATGTCGCCGCCGCGCAGAATGACCTCGTGCCCGGCCAGGGGCTCGGCCTCGGGCGTCAGGGTGCATTCACTCTGGCCCGCGTGGGTTATGCCCAGGGGCCGGGCCTGCAAAATGAACAGTCGCCCGTGCTGGTCCTGGGCCCACTCGATGTCCAGGGGCTGGCCGTAGTGCTCCTCCAGCCGCACGCCATAGGCCGCCAGCTGGGTGATCTTGGCCTCGTCCAGGCAGGGGGCCTCGCGCTCGGCCTGCGGCACGTCCTCCTCGCAGATGCCGTCCTCGGCGCGCAGGCGCAGGCGCATGGGCTTCAGCGCCACCTCGTGCCGTAGAATGGCGGAATCTCTGCGGCGCACGGAGTAGAAGTCCGTGTTGGCCGAGCCGTCGACCACGCTGACCCCCAGGCCCCAGGCCGCGCTGATGAGGATGTCGTCGCTGTCCGGCCCGTTGTGGCCGCCTGTGCCGTGTGCGGCGCCGTTGGGGTCGCCCGTGTACATGACGCCGCTGGCGCGCGCGTCGATCATGGTCACGCACAACACGGCCATGACCACGTCGTCGTCGGAATAGCCCATGCTGCGGCGGTAGTAGACCGCGCGCGGGCTGAAGGTGCTGGCCACCACTTCCTTCCAGGCCCTGCCCACGTTTTGGGCGCTCACGTTCAGCACGGTGGAGTGCTGCCCGGCGAAGGTGGCCTCGGAGTCCTCGCAGGTGGCGCTGGAGCGCACGGAGACGCGCACGTCCGGCCCGAAAAGCTGCGCCAGCTCGTCCATGAGCCGGGCCATGCCCTGGGAAAGCTCCTCGGGCAGCTCGGCGGCCATGATCATGGCCTGGATCTCCTCGCAGATGACCATGAGCTTTTCCGTGTCCTTCACGTCGATGCGCTTCATGCGCCGCTCGATGCGCTCGGCCAGGCCGCTGGTCTTGAGGAAATGCTGGCAGGCGTAAGCGGAGACGGCGAAGCCCCGCGGCGTGGGCAGGCCCGCGCGGTTGGCCACTTCGCCCAGGTTCGCGGCCTTGCCGCCCACCTCGTCGGCCATCTCGGTGGAAAGGGCGCGCATGGGCAGAATGAGCTCGCCCTTCTTGATGCGCTTTCGGTGCACCAGGTCCTTCAGCACCGTGACGCCGATGCGCTCCGTGGCGTCGAACAGGCCGGGATATTTGCCGTGAGAAAGGGCGTTCAGGTCCTCGGCCAGGTCGTACACCAGGCTGATGAGGTCCTCGGACAGGGCGAGCACCTCGTCCAGGGTGAAGGGCTTGTTCTCGTAGAGCAGATGCTCGAACTCGGTCAGCAGCTCCAGGGAGCGGTTGTTCTTGATGAGCAGGCTCTTGAAATATTCGTACTTGCGCTTGACCGCGTCGTCGTCTCTGGATTGTCCCGCTTGCTTGCCGCTGCCGAGGAGCATGGACAGAAACTTGAGCATGTGTGTCGTCTCCTGTGCTTGGGGTCCATTGCGTGATGCCTGTGCGTGTGGCCAGTGCATGCGGCCAGATCCGGGCCGGTCATGGCCGGACGCGCCGGGCGCTTGGCCGCGTCATGGCGCAGGCGAGCGCAGGAGGCCATGGAAATCCGCCAGCGTCACCGTACGAAATGCGCGCCGCACTTGCAAGGCCGCGCGCCTAGCCCGGCGGCGTTCTTTCGCCTGTCAGGCGGGGCTGCGCCGTGGCGCGGCATTGCGGGCCGGGCCCAAACAGGCTATGGAACCGCCCAGCAAAGGAGACGATCCGGCCATGTACAAGAACAAGCGCATCCTGTGCACCATCAACGCCCGCGGGGGAAGCAAGGGCATCCCCGGCAAAAACATCCGCGACCTGGGCGGGCTGCCCCTCATCGCCTGGTCCATCCGCGAGGCCCGGCGCTCCGCCTACCTCGACCGGGTCATCGTCTCCTCCGACGACGAGGCCATCCTCGCCGTGGCCCGCTCCCACGGAGCCGAGACGCCCTTTGTGCGCCCGGCGGAGCTCGCGCGCGACACCACCCCCGGCGTGGACCCTGTGCTGCACGCGGTGGAGGCCCTGAAGCCGGAGCACTACGACTACATCGTGCTGCTCCAGCCCACCTCGCCCCTGCGCACGGTGGAGGACGTGGACGGCGCCATCGCCCGCTGCCTCGACAACGCCTGGCCTTGCCTCATCGGTGTCACCGAGGCCGCCATCAGCCCCTATTTCACCTTCACCATGGGTGAAGACGGCCTCATGGCCCCGGTCATCCCCCAGGAGCGTTTCCACACCCGCAGGCAGGACCTGCCGCGCTGCCTGGAGCCCAACGGCGCGGTGTACGTGGCCGACTGCCAATGGCTGGCCAAGACCCGCAGCTACCTGACCCCGGAGACGCGCGGCTACGAGATGCCCCGCGAACGCTCCTGGGACATCGACGAACTGCTGGACTTTGAAATCTGCGAACTCATCCTCAAAAAGGCCGGACGCATTTAATGACTGAAGCGAGCAAGAACATCACCCCGGCGGCCGGGCTCAAGGCCGCCGTCATTGGACTGGGCGGCATGGGCCGGCGGCACGTGGCCGCGCTGGACGCCCTGGGCATTCCCGTTGTCGGGCTGTGCGACGTGAACCGCAAGGCCGCGGAGGAACTCGCCGCCGCGCGTCCGGGCCAGGCCGCCACGGTTTCCGACTGGCGCGACCTGCTCTCCCTGGGCGGCCTGGACCTGCTGTGCGTGGCCACCAACGGCCCCAGCCACCGCGACATCGTGCTGGCCGCGGCCGCGGCCAAGATTCCCTACGTGCTGTGCGAAAAACCCATGAGCACCAGCGGCATAAGCGCGCGCGAAATGGCCGCCGCCTGCCAGACCTTCGGCACGCGCCTGGCCGTGAACCTGTGCCGCCGCTTTTTGACCCGCTGCCTGTATTTCCGCCAGGCCATGCAGGGCGGGCTGGTGGGCCGGCCCCGGCGCTTTTGGGCCATTGTGGGCGGCGGCGGCGTGGGCTGCGTGGGCCTGCACTATTTCGACTACGCTGGCTGGCTCTTTGACGCCCGGCCCGTCTGGGTCAGCGCGGAGCTGACCAAGGACCCGGCGCTCAACGTGCGCGGCCCGCAGTTCTTCGATCCGGGCGGACAGGTGAGCGTGGGCTTCGAGTGCGCCGACGGCTGGCGCTTCGTGGGCGACTTCGAGCTCTCCGAGGACGTGCCCAGGGCCTCGCGCTGCATCGTGGTCGGCACCGAGGGCGTGGCCGAGACCGACGACTGCACCCCGCCGCCAGCAGGCGCGGCCAGCGCCACGGCCCGTCCGCAGGACCAGCGGCACGTGGTCAAGACGCGCCTGGTGCAGCCGGAGCCGGCTCCCCTGGACCACGGCCCGGCGCTCGACATCGTGCAGGCCACGGCCGACTGCCTGGCCGACCTGGTGGGCGCGCACGCGCACGACACGGTCCACGCGGGCATAGAGTCCGTGGACGTGGTCATGGCCGCGCATCTTTCGTCGCAGAACGGCGGCGCGCGGGTCTCCCTGCCCCTCTCTGGCGCGGGCCTGCAGCTCGACGTGCCCATCACCTAGCCCGGCCACAGCAGCGCCGCGAACACAGCAAAAGGAACGTCCGCATGACCGCATCCGCCCCAGCACAGGAAAAGCCCGTGCGCATCGGCCTCATCGGCGCCGGGAACATCGCCCGGCAGCACCTGCTCGCCATGGCGCGTCTGGCGGACGTGGAGGCCGTGGGGCTCACCTCGCGCACCCGCGCCAAGGCCGAGGCCCTGGCCGAGGAGTTCGCCGTGCCCCTTGTGGCCGGTTCGCCGCGCGAGCTGGTGGAGCAGACCCGGCCGGACGCCCTCATGGTCCTTGTGCCGCCCCAGACCATGGCCGCCATGACCCTTTCCTGCCTGGACCTCGGGTTGCCGCTGTTTTTGGAAAAGCCCGTGGGCCTCAGCGTGGCCGAGGCCGAGGACGTGGCCCGCGCGGCTGCGGAGAAGGGCGCACGCACCATGGTGGGCTTCAACCGCAGGCACTATTCCGTGTTCCGCCAGGGCGTGGAGAAGATCCGCGAGCGCGGGCGGCTCTTGGCCGTGCTGGTGGAGGGCAACGAGCGCATGAACGCGGTGCGCGGCGCCAACCGCTTTTCCGAGGACGTCATCCGGGCCTGGCTCTTCGCCAACGCCACGCACACCATCGACCTGCTGCGCCACTTCGGCGGCGAGCCTGAACAGGTGCTCTCACTGTGCTCCAGCCTGCGCGAGCCCCTGGGCGACCAGTTTGCGGCCTGTCTGCGCTTTGCGGGCGGGGCGCTCGGCTCATATACGGCCAACTGGCATTCGCCGGGCGGCTGGGGCGTGGTGCTCAAGGGCGAGGGCGTCACCGTGGAGTTCAAGCCCCTGGAGACCGGGCGCGTGACCTATGCCGACGGCACCGTGCTGACCCTGGAGCCGGACGCCACGGACCAGGGCGTGAAGCCCGGCTTTGTGGCCCAGCTTGCGGCCTTTGCCCGGCTGGTGCGCACGGGCCGTTTGGACGAGCCCTGCCAGGACCTTGCCGGAGCGCTGTTGACCATGCGCCTGGCCGCCCGCCTGGCCGAAGAACCATTACCCCTGAAGTAACGTCTCGACTTTTCGACGGATGTTCGTCTCGGGTCTGTTGACAGCCCTTCCCCACAAGCCTATCTGTCGATATAGCGAGAAAGATCAGGTCCTTTGCTGACCGTGCAATCCGCCCGGCCGCGGGTTTTCCATGGGAGAGCCGCCATGTTCGAATCCAGCCGTCCCCGTCCGCGTATTCTGGTGGCCGACGACGAATCCATCATCGCCATGCAGATTGGCGAACTGCTCGAATCCGAGGGCTTCGAACTGGCCGGGGTGGCCGGCACGGCCTGGCAGGCCGTGGACATGGCCCGCAGCCTCCGGCCTGACCTTGTGCTCATGGACATCGTCATGCCCGGCGGCGGCCCGCCCGCAGGCAAGGTCGACGGCGACGGGCATCATGATGGCCTGGACGACCCGGTGGACGGCATAGACGCCTGCGCCACCATCCAA